>JAEEGL011388865.1_pt1 | contig 21074 bp, 21 predicted proteins | sample 9134231 | NCBI WGS metagenome assembly JAEEGL01 (sample SAMN16246548, study PRJNA631951) | gut metagenome | biome: gut microbiome; feature: rumen; material: fiber-attached | host: Bos | place: Iran: Karaj | collected 2018-10 | reverse complement strand
TTATCATGTTTGAAATATTCGTATGATAAATATGCTCTGCAGCGTCCGTCGCCTGGTTTCCCGTCGGAATAGCTGTCATTATCAGGTATTACCGAAATATCTATATTCCGTTCGGTCTCGGGTCTGGTTTGTGCAAATGTATCAAAGACTGTCTGCGGCGACGTTCCGGCTACCGCCGTGTCGATCGGCTTCTCTGCTCTGTTAGCGATAAGCGCCGTGCCGACCGTAACGACCGATATCAGTATCACCGCCGCGGCGATCGCGGCGATGACCGAGAGGCGTCTTTTTTGTATTTTTCTTTTTTCCTCGTAATTTCTTTTTCTTTCGTTGAGGCTTTGCATCATCATTTCAGTCGTCTTCATAAATGAACCCTCTTTCTTCAAGCATTTTTCTGAGTTTGTTTTTTATGCGGAACAGCTTTACCGATGCGGCGTTTTCCGTTCTGCCGGTAAGCGCCGCGGCTTCTTTTACGCTCAGCCCGTCGAAATAGGTAAGCCATATAAGCTCGCGCTCGTCAGGCGGCAAGAGATCGAGGCAGACGTAAAGCTCCTTATGCCGTTCGTTCTTTATGTATTCTTCTTCGAGGCTTTGCCCGTCCGATATCCGCTCCGCTTCTTCTTCGGGGCTGAATTTTACTTTTTTGTCCCGCTTTATGCGGTTGAGCGCCAGGCGCTTGCCGATACCGTAAAGCCACGTTTTGAAAGACGTGCTCCCGTCGTAACGCGGGCGTTTTACCATAAGACGGAAAAACGTGTCTTCACAAAGATCCTCCGCCAGATAGATATCGCGCACGTAACCGTTCAAAAACAGTATCAGCCCGTCTTTATACGTATCGACGATCATCTCAAGTCCGGACGCGTCGCCCGAAAGGTACGCCGCGTAGTATTCCGCTCCTTTATCCATATGTACTCCCAAAACTGCAGTTTCTGCCTATTATACAATCGACGGAAGAAAATCTTACACGTTTTTTTGATTTTTTTCGAAAAAAAGCAAAAATGCAGCTTCGCGGCTGCATTTTTATACCTTACGGTTTATTTTTTCTTCTTCTTGAATATCAGAAGTCCCGCTGCGGCGGCAACGGCGATCGCCGCGATTATGATAACGACGATAAGAAGAGTATTGCTCTTTTTGCCCTGTTCCTCCGTGCGTTTTGTTTCGTTCGCCTTCGTTTCGGCGGGTTTTGCCTCTTCCGTCTTTGCGTCGGTCTTCGCTTCCGTCACCGGCTCGGTTTTCGCTTCGGTTTGCGCTTCCGTCACCGGTTCGGTCTTCGCCTCGGTTTTCGCCTCGGTCGCCGCTTCTGTCGCGGCGGCGCCGGACGCTTCCGTTTTCTTCTTGAACGTATAGATCGACTCTCTTAACGGGTTGCCCTCGGTACCGTCCGCGTATTTCGCCGTTATTTCGACGTTATGCTTGCCCTTTTCCACGCTCGAAAGATCTATCGTGAGCATTATGCGGTAGCCGAAGAAATCTTCGAGTCCGTTTGTGAGCGAATATTCGAGCAGCGCGGTTTCGAGCGTGTAGTCGCGGAAAGCGTCGTTGTCTCCCGAAACGTCGTTATCATCGCGCGTATCGACGGTCGTGACCGTCCACACGGTCTCCGCGTCGTCGAGCTTGTATCCGATCGCGGTTATTTCGGTATCCACGCACGACCAGCAGTATATCTGCCAGAAGCGTTCGTCGTCGTCAATGACCGGATACCCTTCTTCAACGTAGTGGTTGGAGTTCTCCGCCGCGGAAGCGTACAGAGCGGGCGCCGGCGCGAGCATGAGCGCGACGAGTATGACTGATATTATTTTTTTCATATTCTTCTCCATTCTGCTGATTATTTCCATTATAGCACAAAAAACGAAAATGTCAAGTTCCTGCCGGGGATGATTAAAATTTAACAAATATTTTCCCTATTACGCTTTAATCCGCGCTTAAGACGTATTATTATGTAAAAAAACGAACCGGAGATCGAAATGAAAAACAAGGTCTTTTCAATAATATCTTTACTTATCTGTCTGTCAATCCTGATTTCGTGCGCGGAAAATCCGCCCGCCGATACGAAAAAGCCCGTCACGGAGACGGCGGCGCAAACGCTCGACACCCTGCCCGAGAGCCTCGCCGCCGATACGTCCGCGACCGGGACCGAAGGACCGGCGACGGCGCCTCAGACCGAAAAGGCGACCGAGCCTCCGACGACGGAGGCGCCCGCAAGCCCCTACGGTATATTCACATACAACCCGAGAGTGAACGTCAACGTATCCTCGCCTTACTGCATCCTGATAAACGCGAAGACGAACGAGATACTTTACACTAACTGCGACGTCAACGAGAAAATATATCCGGCGAGTACGACGAAGCTGCTCACCGCGATAATCGCGCTCAAATACGGCGACCCGAAAGCCGTTTTCACCCCGGGAGACGAGCTTTCCCTGCTCGCCGCCGATTCGTCGAGAGCGTATATAAAATCTCAGCACTCGCTCACGCTTGAAATGCTTATCGAGGGCATGATGCTCCCGTCCGGCGGAGACGCGGCTTACGTCGTCGCCGCGGGCGTCGGCAGGATCATCGCGAAAAACGAGAGCCTGACCGGAGTCGAAGCCGTCGCCGTATTCGTCGACGAGATGAACAAATACGCAAAAGAGCATAATCTGACCGGCTCGCATTTCACCTGCCCCGACGGCTATCACGACGACGACCACTATACCACGCTTCTCGACATCATGACGATCTCGCGTTACGCTCTGGACGAGCCGATCATAATGAAATACGCCGGCACGTACCGCGACGACGTCAGATACGCGAGCGGTCACAAAAACACCTGGACCAACACAAATCAGCTGCTCGACAGCGACAGCCCTTATTTTTACGAAAACGCGATAGGGCTTAAGACCGGTACGACCGACGAAGGCGGCTACTGCCTCGTTTCGGCGGCGGCTCTCGGTACGAAAGAGGTTCTCGCCGGAGTGTTCGCCGCGCCGAGATCGAGCACGCGCTTCAACGATTCGCGTGCACTCCTCGTGGCGGGAATGATCGCGTCCTGACCGATATACGCAAAGCTCAGTAATATCTTGAAACCGCCCCGACGGGCGGTTTTTCCGTTTCCGCCGGTACGCGCTTCGGTCCGCCATTATTAAAAATTTGTAAAATATCGGATCGCGCTATTGCAATTACAGACGTTATATGATAAAATACGTTCAAATAAATACCATTGAATACGGTTTGAAAAGTTGTAGACTGAGTAGATTAAATATTTATCCGGTTCGAATCCGGAACAACCACCATTACTGTATTTGAGTTTCGGCGCGAAGACTTTGCCTTTTTGTTTCGGCGTTGGCTCGCGTTATGAATTCATCAGTCAGATAATTGCCGTATTCCGGTTTCATTTCTTTGGTGAGAAGAGTGCAGCTGACCGCGCGGGCGATTTGCGCCGCGCGATGAGAGCGCTCTTTGTTTTTTTGAAACGTCCGCTTGCGAAGAAGCGGACCCGTCCGACCGTATACGAGCGGCGCGTATAACGTTCCGCTTATAATATAAAATTCAGGGAGCACAAAAAATGAAAATCAGAATCATCTCGTTAATCCTCGCGCTGCTTATGCTCGCCGCGGCGTTCACCGCCTGCAATCAGCCGAACGCGCCCGACACCGGAAAGGCTACAGAAGCCGCCACGGAGCAGGCGCCGGTGGAAACGAAGGAAGCCGGGACGAAAGAAGCCGTTACGGAAGAAAACTACGACGGCAGGCTCGTACCGGATCACGCGATGCAGCTCAAATACGCAAAATGCTTCAGCGTTGATTATTACAAGGGCGGCTACAAGGTGGCGAAGCTCATAGACGGCACGACGATGCTCATCGTTCCGGAAGGAATGAGCGTACCCGCGGACAAGCCCGAGAACGCAATAGTCCTTCAGCAGCCCGTAACGAACATCCTCGTTTCCTCCACCCCCGTCACCTCGCTCATCAACGCCATCGGCGCTCTCGACGCGATAAGCCTCACCACCTACGACGTGGATTCGTGGTACATCGACGACGTGAAGAAAGCGCTTACCGACGGCAAGCTCACCTATATCGGCGATTACAAAGCGCCCGATTACGAAAAGATCGTCGCCGCGGGAACGACTTTCGCGTTCTTCTCGACGATGCTTACCGACGACGTGAAGGCGCAGCTTGACAATCTCAAAGTGGACGTTGTGCTCGACCAGTCGGCAAAAGAAGATCATCCGCTCGCCCGCGTCGAATGGGCGAAGCTTTACGGCGCGATATTCGATAAGGAAGAATCAGCCGAAGCCGTGTTCAACGCGCAGGACAATTACGTGGAAGAGCTTTCGAAGCTTGAAAAGACCGGCAAGACGGTGGCGATGTTCTACATCACCTCCAAGGGCGTGCTCTACGCGAGAAACGCGGACGACTATATGTCCAAAATGATCGCGATCGCCGGCGGCGAATACGCGCTTTCCGACGTCGGAGTCGGAGAGACCGGCACCGCGAAAATGGAGCTCGAAGCGTTCTACGACAAGGCGAAGGACGCGGATTACATAATCTACATCTGGTCGCTCGGCGGCAAGCCCGAAACGCTCGAAGCGTTTCTTGAACGCGCCGCCATCCTTTCGGATCTCAAAGCGGTGAAAAACGGCAACGTATGGTGCACCACGCCCGACTATTTCCAGATCCAGAACACGATAGGCAGCATGATAAACGATATGAGACTGATGCTTGACGCCGACGGGGAAACCGACAGGCTCACGTATCTGTTCAAGCTTAAATAATGGAACCTTTGATCGGCAATGATCGCGCCGCGGCGCAGGACGTTTACGCGGCAGACCGGAGAGGCAAAAGGAATACCGCGAGATATATCGCGGTATTCCTCTCGTTCTTCGTTTTACTTGTCGCCGCCGTCGTTATAAGCATACGCGTCGGCAGCGTTGATATCTCCGTAAAAGAGATATTTCACATAATATTCACCGGCGACCCCGAAAACAAGGTCGCCTATAACGTTATATGGAAGATCCGTCTTCCGCGCCTCGCTCTCGCGGCGCTTCTCGGCGGAGCGCTTTCGCTTTCCGGCTTTCTGATACAGACCTTTTTCCGTAATCCGATAGCCGGTCCTTTCGTGCTGGGCGTTTCTTCCGGCGCGAAAATGTTTCTTGCGGTCACCACCATAGCGATGAACGGTATTTTCGGCTCCATGCCGCTTTCCGTGACCGTGATCGCCTCCTTTGCCGGTTCTCTGCTTTCTCTTCTCGTCGTTCTCGCTTTCACCGGCAGAGTCAAAAATATGTCCATACTGTTGGTCATAGGCATTATGATCAGTTATATCTGTTCAGCCGTGACCGATCTTCTCATAAATTTCGCAAACGAATCGGAAATAGTGAATCTCACTCACTGGTCGATGGGAAGCTTTTCCGCGGCGACCTGGCAGGACGTGAAAATATCGGCGTTCATAGTATTTCCGGCTCTGCTCTTCGCGTTTCTTCTGTCCAAGCCGATGGGCGCTTATCTGCTCGGCGAGGGCTACGCGCACAGTCTCGGAGTCAACGTAAAACCGTTCAGAGTACTTCTGATACTGATCACCGGAGTTCTTTCCGCCTGCGTGGCGGCGTTCGCCGGTCCCATTTCGTTCGTGGGCATAGCCGTGCCGCATATCGTGCGCCAGCTTCTGAAAACGACCAAACCCATACTCATGATACCGGCTTCGTTTTTGTGCGGCGCCCTGTTCTGCGTTTTGTGCGACCTTGCGGCAAGATCCCTGTTTTCGCCCGCGGAGCTTTCGATCAGCACCGTGACGAGCGCGATCGGCGCTCCGATAGTGATCTGGCTGATGATATCGAGGAGGCGTAAAAATGACATCTGAAAACGCAGCGCCGAAATTACGGCTTGACTCGCTGACGGTCGGTTATAACGGCAAGCCGCTTATTTCCGATATTTCGCTTTCGCTCAGAAAGGGCGAGATAATATCGCTCATCGGTCCGAACGGCGCGGGAAAATCGACCGTGTTGAAAAGCATCACCCGCCATATAGCCGCGATCTCCGGCACCGTTTATCTCGACGAAAAGAACATGAAAACGATCGGCGGGAAAGAAACGGCGCAAAAGCTCGCCGCCGTGCTCACCGACCGCGTAAAGCCGGATCTTATGAGCTGCTTTGAATTCGTTTCGGCGGGGCGTTATCCGTATACGGGCAGCTTCGGTATGCTCACCGCTCACGATAAAGAGGTCGTTTTATCGGCGCTTGAAAAGGTGAACGCGCTCGATATAGCCGACAGGGATATTTCGCAGATAAGCGACGGTCAGCGCCAGCGCGTTCTGCTCGCGCGCGCCATCTGCCAGGAGCCCGAGGTGATAGTGCTTGACGAACCGACCTCGTTTCTCGACATCCGCCATAAAATAGAGCTTCTCGATATACTTTCGGATATGGCGAAGAAAGGCGGGATCTCGGTCATAATGAGTCTGCACGAGATAGATCTCGCGGAACGGATATCGGACAGGATAGTCTGCGTAAAAGGCGACAGGATAGCCGCCTTCGGTACGCCCGAGGAGATATTTTCCGACGGTACCCTGAGAGAATTGTACGAAATAAACAGCGGCTCGTTCAACGCTCTGCTCGGCAATATCGAGCTCAAAGCTCCGCGGGGCGAAATAAAATGCTTCGTTATCGGCGGAGGCGGATACGGCGTGCCGTTTTACCGCGCCCTTCAGAAGCGCGGCGTGCCGTTTGCCGCGGGAATACTTCAAAAAAACGATCTTGACACGGCGGTCGCTCTGCCGCTTGCCCAGACGGCAGTAACAGCCGCGCCGTATTCGGCGCCGACGGAGGACGAGATCGCCGAAGCAAAAAGGCTGATCGACGCCGCCGGTACCGTTATCGACTGCGGCTGCCCTTCGGGCGAATACAACCGGTATAATGCCGAACTCATAGAATACGCGGAGGATAACGGCAAAACGGTGATAAGATCGCTTTGCGAGCTTTCGGAGGCGGAATTATGAAGATTCCGAGAATAATGATAGCCGGAGTTTCGAGCGGAAGCGGCAAAACGACCGCGGTCTGTACCGTATTATCGCTGTTAAAGCAGGAAAATATCGCCGTAAAGGCGTGTAAATGCGGACCTGATTACATAGACCCGATGTTTCATAAGACCGTCACCGGCGTGCCGTGCGCCAACCTCGATCCGTTTTTCTGCGGCGAAGATCTGCTCGGATATCTGCTTTGCAAAAACGCGGGCGAAAGCATAACTGTCATAGAGGGCGTTATGGGGTATTACGACGGCACCGGCAAAACGGGGTCCGAAAACAGCACGTATACCGTTGCGAAGCGCACCGGTACGCCCGTCGTTCTCGTCGTCGACGCGAAAGGCGCCTCCGCTTCGCTGCTTGCGACGGTCGAGGGCTTTCTTAACTATGCGCCGGACAGCCGTATAAAAGGCGTGCTTTTCAACCGCATATCGAAGATGAATTACGAAAACGTTACCCGCCTTATGAAAGACCGCTTTGCAGATACGGTGATACCCGTCGGGTATATACCGGAGCTTCCGGAGATGTGCCGCATACCGTCGCGGCACCTCGGTCTCGTGACCGCTGCCGAGATCGTCGATCTGACGGAGCGAATTGAAAAGACAGCGGAGCTTTGCAGGGAAACGGTCGATATCAAAGCGATGCTTTCGCTCGCGGACCGCGCGCCCGAGCTTACGTTCACGGCGCCGCCGATAAAACGTTACGGCAGAATACGCCTTGCGGTCGCGTACGACAGAGCTTTCTGCTTTTACTACGACGATACGCTGAAAGCGTTTGAAGAGGCGGGAGCGGAGATCAGATACTTTTCGCCTCTTTCAAACGAACCCGTCCCGGAAGACTGCGACGGGCTCATAATAGGCGGCGGTTATCCCGAGCTTTACGCAAACGAACTCGAAGCAAACGCGATATCAAAGCAAAGCGTAAGCGCGGCGATATCGTCGGGCATGCCGACGGTCGCCGAATGCGGAGGCTTTCAATACCTCGGAAAAGAGCTTGACGGACGTGAGATGTGCGGCGTGTTAAGCCATTCGTCTTCGGACGCGGGCCGTCTCGTACGTTTCGGCTACGTTACGCTCAGATCAAAAAAGGACGGTCTTTTCGGCAAAGCGGGAACGGAGCTTCGCGCTCACGAATTCCACTACTGGGACAGTACCGACAAAGGAAACGGTTTCACGGCGAGAAAGCCGAACGGCAGAGAGTGGGAATGCGCCGTATATACGGATACTCTTTACGCCGGTTATCCGCATCTTTTCCTGCCGTCAAATCCGGAAGCCTTTGAAAATTTCTGTATAAAATGCCTTGCGTATAAGGAGAATAAAAAATGATCGTCACGGATCCCGAAAAAATAGAAGAGCGCAGTATGCAGATAATAGAAAGCGAGCTGACCGCGGATATACCCGAAGAAAACAAAGCGGTCGTCAAGCGCGTGATCCACTGTACCGCCGATTTCGATTACGCCGTAAATCTCGCTTTTTCGGATCGCGCCGTAAAAAAAGCGCTTGACGCGCTGCAAAACGGGTGCGATATAGTCACCGACACGAATATGGCGAGATCGGGCGTCAACAAAGCCGCCGCCGCGAAGCTCGGCTGCGGGATATACTGCTTTATGAGCGACCCCGACGTGGCGGAGGCGGCAAAAGCGAGAGGCTGTACGAGAGCCGCCGTATCGATGGAAAAGGCGGCGTCGCTTGAGCGGCCGCTGATATTCGCGATAGGCAACGCGCCGACGGCGCTTCTCCGGCTTTGCGAGCTCATTGACGAAAAAAAGATCGCGCCGAAGCTCGTTATCGGCGTGCCGGTGGGATTCGTAAACATAATCGAATCAAAAGAAGAGATAATGAAAAGAGACGTGCCGTTCATCGTCGCAAAAGGCCGCAAGGGCGGCTCTAACGTCGCGGCGGCGATAGTCAACGCGCTGATGTATCAAATAACGAGATAATGGAAAGCTTTATAACGAAAGACGGAAAAAAGCTCCGCCGGGGATATACGACAGGCTCCTGCGCCGCCGCGGCGGCGAAATCGGCCGCGCTGACGCTTTTTTCGGGAGTCAGCCCGGATACCGTTCACCTCGTCACCCCCTGCGGAACGGAGCTCGATCTGAAGGTCGTCGATACCGTTATAGGCGACGGCTTCGTCACCTGCGGCATCGTCAAGGACGCGGGCGACGACCCGGACGTTACCGACGGTATAACCGTTTACGCCCGCGTTGAAAAAACCGGCGAACCTTACGGTATCGTGATCGACGGCGGCGAAGGCATAGGCCGTGTAACGAAGCCGGGTCTCGATCAGCCTGTAGGAGCCGCCGCAATAAATTCAACGCCGCGCAGAATGATAACCGAAGAACTCCGCTCCGTGTGTGAAGACAACGGATATACGGGCGGTCTGAGAGTCGTCGTTTCGGCACCCGCTGGCGTGCAGATCGCAAAAAAGACGTTTAATCCGAGGCTCGGCATCGAAGGCGGTATCTCGATACTCGGCACTACCGGCATAGTCGAGCCGATGAGCGACGCGGCGGTCGTTGAAACGATACGCGCCGAGCTTTCGCTCCGCGCGGCGGCGGGCAAAAAGTCCGTATTGTTCACGCCCGGCAATTACGGCGCGGAATATATAAAAAACGGCCTCGGGATCGATCCGGAGATCGCCGTCACCGTCTCGAACTTTATCGGCGACGCTTTTGCGCTCGCCGCGGATCTCGGTTTTGAGTCGGCTCTGCTCGTCGGGCATATCGGCAAGCTCGTAAAGCTCGCGGGCGGTATGTTCAACACTCATTCGAGATACGGCGACTGCCGCGCGGAGATCTTCGCTTCTCACGCCGCTTTGTGCGGCGCTCCCGCCGACGCGGTCAAAGCCGTGATGAACGCCGCCGTTACCGACGATATGCTCGCGATAATCGACGGCGCGGGGCTTCGCTATGCAGTAATGAAAAGCGTTACGGAAAAAATCGAAGCGCAGCTTGAAAACCGCCGCCCTGGCTCGATGCAAACGGGCGTGATGACGTTTTCAAAGGTTTTCGGAGCTCTCGGCGAAACGGAAAACGCGCAAAAAATACTGAAAACGATCCGAGGAGAATACTGATATGGTGCATATAGTCGGCGCCGGATGCGGCGCCCCCGATCTCATAACGCTGCGCGGCAAGGCGCATATCGAAAACGCTGACGTCATAATTTACGCAGGTTCTCTCGTGAATAAAGAACTGCTGAAATTTGCAAAGCGCGGGTGCGCGATCCATGACAGCGCGAAAATGACGCTCGAAGAGATAACCGCCGTCATGACCGAAGCGGAGGCGAAGGGTCTTACGACCGTTCGTCTGCACACCGGCGATCCGTCGCTTTACGGCGCGATAGGCGAGCAAATGCGCGAAATGGATAAGCTCGGAATAGAATACGACATAACGCCCGGCGTCAGCTCTTTTTCCGGAGCCGCCGCCGCGCTTAAAACGGAATACACCCTGCCGGACGTATCGCAGACCGTGATAATCACGCGCGCGGCGGGAAAAACTCCCGTGCCTGAAAAAGAAGCTCTGCGGTCGCTTGCCTCTCACGGCGCGACGATGGTGCTGTTTCTGAGCGCGGGACTTCTGAAAGAGGCGGAGGACGAGCTTATCGCCGGCGGATATCCGCCCGACGCTCCCGCCGCGATAGTTTACAAGGCCTCGTGGGAAGACGAAAAGGTCTGCCGCTGTACCGTCGGCACGCTGCAAAGGACCGCGCGGGAAAACGGCATAAAAAAGACCGCGATCATAACCGTCGGCGGCTTTTTACAAAGCGGATTCGCGCGCTCGCATCTGTATGATCCGGATTTTTCCACGGAATTCCGGGAGGCGAAAAAATGAATTACTGCCTTTTCTGCTTTTCAGATTCCGGGGCGGAGCTTGCAAAAAAACTGTGCGGACTTCTGAAAATCGACATAAAATGCGTCCATACGACCGAAAAATTCGCATCCGGATACGGATTTACGTCTCATAAAAAAGTCGCCGACGCCGTCGGAGAGCTTTTTGCGCATAACGACGCGCTGATATTCGTCGGCGCGTGCGGTATAGCGGTGCGCGAGATCGCGCCGCATATAAAGAGCAAAACGACGGATCCCGCCGTCGTCGTGATCGACGATAACGGCAGATTCGCGATCCCGATATTATCGGGGCATATAGGCGGCGCGAACGAGCTTGCCGGGAGGATCGCGGAGCTGATCGGAGCGCAGGCGGTGATCACCGCGTCAACCGACGGCGCGGGCAAATTCTCCTGCGACGCGTGGGCGGCAAAAAACGGCTTTGCGATCTCGTCGATGAAGACGGCGAAAGAAATCTCCGCCGCGATACTCGTGCGCGATATACCGGTCTGCTCCGAATACGACCTGCCGGACGTTTTGCCGAACGGACTTTACCGCGGCGGCGAAGGCGAGCTCGGGATCTATATCGGAGTACGTAAAAAAGAACCGTTTGAGACCACGCTCCGTCTGATACCGCGTTCGCTCTGCCTCGGGATCGGCTGCAGGCGCGGAACCGGTAAGGAAACCATAGAAAACGCGGTGAACGCCGTGTTCGACAAATACGGACTTGATATCCGCGCTGTCGGCGGGATCGCTTCGATCGACCTGAAAAAGGACGAGGCGGGACTGCTCGGTTTCGCAGCAGAGCTCGGTATAGAGCCGGCGTTTTACACCGCAAAGGAGCTGAATTCCGTTACGGGAGATTTTGAAGAATCGGAATTCGTCAGAAAAACCGTCGGCACGGGAAACGTGTGCGAACGCGCCGCGGCGCTCGGCGGAGGAAAGATAACGGTGAAAAAGACGGCGGAAAACGGCGTGACCGCCGCCGTCGCCGAAAAGAACGTGAGGATCGTGTTTTGAAAAAACTGTACGTTGTGGGAATAGGCGCGGGCAATTACGACGGCATGACCGTCGGCGCCGTGAAAACGCTTGAAAAAGCCGATATGATCGTAGGCTATACCGTATACTGCGATCTGATGAGACCATATTTTCCGGATAAGACCTTTCTCTCCACCCCGATGATGAAAGAGATAGAACGGTGCCGTCTGGCGCTGGAGCACGCCGCAAACGGCGAGACCGTCGCCGTGATCTGCTCCGGCGACGCGGGCATTTACGGCATGGCTTCGCCGATACTCGAGCTTGCCGGCGAATACGGCGTTGAGGTCGGGATCGTCGCCGGCGTGACCGCCGCCTCTTCGGGCGCCGCTCTGCTCGGGTCTCCGCTTACCTGCGACTTTTCCGTGATAAGCCTTTCCGATCTTCTGACTCCGCCCGACGTCATCGGAAAGCGGATTGAGTGCGCGGCGGCATCGGATATGTGCATCGTGATATACAATCCGTCGAGCAGAAATCGCGCGGATCACTTGAAAAAAGCCTGCGAGACCGTATTGAGATACCGCTCTCCCGATACAGTATGCGGCATCGCGCAAAACATCGGCAGAGAGGGTGAAAACAGCCGCGTCCTCACGCTCGCGGAGCTTTCGGAGGCAAAAACCGATATGTTCACGACCGTGTTCATAGGCAATTCGGCGACGAAGATAATAAACGGCAGAATGACGGTACCGAGAGGATATAAAAATGTCTGACAAGATCTGTATTTTCGCAGGCACGACCGAGGGCAGAAGGCTTGCGGAGCTTTTGAAAAACGCCGCGGAAACGACCGTTTGCGTTGCGACCGAGTACGGAGAGGTAATGCTTGACGGGATCGACGGAATAACCGTTTTCTCCGGCAGGATGGATGACGGCGAAATGACGGCGTTCTTTGAAGAAAAACGCTTTGACAGGATCATCGACGCCACGCATCCGTACGCACGGACCGTCACCGAAAACATAGCGGCGGCGGCAAAGGCGGCTGATATACCGCTTATGCGGATCCTGCGCGAAAAGGACCGCCCTGTCGAAGGCGCGGTATACGTTTCGTCGGTAAGCGAAGCGAGGGATTTTCTCTGCGGCACGGAAGGCAATATATTCATAACCACCGGCTCAAAGGAGCTTTCGTCGTATATAGGGCTCGATATGTCGCGGGTATGGGCAAGGGTACTGCCCGTCGCATCGTCTTTGCAGGCGTGCGCGGAAGCGGGCGTTTTGTCGCCTCACGTTATAGCCGCGCAGGGACCTTTTCCGGAGGAGATGAATCTCGCTCAGCTGAAAATGATCGAAGCGAGATATCTCGTAACGAAGGATTCCGGAAAAAACGGCGGATTCGATGAAAAGATAAAAGCCGCAAAGGCGGCGGGGGCGACGCCCGTCATCGTCGGCAGACCGCCGCAGACGGACGGACTTTCGCCGGATGAAGCGATAAGAGAACTTCAAAAGTCGTACCGTATCGGCAAAAGAGAGATATTCGTCATCGGTATCGGGCCGGGAGGCGAAAGCGTTCTCACGCCCGAAGCAAAAAAGGCGCTTAACGAATGCGACGCCGTGTTCGGCGCTTCGTCCGTTATCGCCGCGCTCGGCGCGGGAAAGCCGCGCGTCAGCGAGTATTTGCCGAAAAAAGTGCGCGCGGCTCTTGAAGAGCGCCCGTCCGTACGGCGCGCGGCGGTCGTTTTTCGCGGCGATACGGGCTTTTTCAGCGGCGCGGCGAATATGATAAAGGAATTTGATACCGAGACCGTCAGGGTGATCCCCGGCGTATCTTCTCTTTCGGCTTTCGCGGCAAAGCTCGGCGTAAGCTGGGACGGCGCCGCATGGATCAGTCTGCACGGCAGGGACGGAAATCTCATCAGCGCCGTAAGACGGAACAAAAAACTGTTCGTACTGACCGGCGGCGAAAACACGCCCGCCTCCGTATGCGAACGCCTTACGGAATACGGCTTCGGAGAACTGACGGCCGTCGTCGGCGAGCGTTTGTATTATCAGGACGAAAAAATAACGAAAGGCGCCGCTTCCCTGCTTTGCAAAAACGGATACGACCCGTTGTCGATCGTATATATAGAAAATCCCGGCGCCGAAGAAACGGTCCCGTACGGTATCGGCGACGGAGAATTCGAGCGCGGCGACACTCCGATGACGAAATCCGAGGTGCGCGCCGTATCGATGGCGAAGCTGTCTGTCGGGCCCGATTCCGTGGTATGGGACGTGGGCGCCGGCACGGGTTCCGTTTCCGTCGAATGCGCCCTTGCCGCGTACAGAGGCGCCGTATACGCGATAGAAAAAGAAGCGGACGCGGTCGGGCTCGTCGAAAAAAACAAACTGAAATTCAAAACCGACAATCTGACCGTGATACACGGCGCCGCTCCGGACGTTTTTTCCGATCTTCCGGCGCCGACTCACGCCTTTATCGGCGGCAGCGGCGGAAAACTGCGCGGCATCCTCGACGCGCTTCTTGAAAAAAATCCGTTCGTAAGGATAGTTATGAACACGGTAACGCTCGAATCGCAGACGGAAGCGTTTATGTGCGCGAAGGAGTACGGATTCGATATTTTCGAAGCGGCGGCGGTCAATATCTCAAGGTCGAAAAAAGCCGGACCTTATCATATGATGTCGGCGCAGAATCCCGTTACGGTATTCGTGATGCAGAAGAGGAAAAGCGAATGATTAAACTGCTTATATATCAGACCGTGGCGGTGCTGATCGGCTTTATCATCGACTTCTTCGCCGGCGATCCGCTCTTTATACCGCATCCGGTAACGGCGATCGGCAGGCTTATCTCTTTTCTTGACAAAAAGCTCCGGCGCGGAAATTCAAACGAAAAGGACGCCGGCAGAGGCGTTATTACGGTTATCGCCGTCGTTTTCGTTTCAGCCGCGATACCGGCGGCTCTGCTTTTCGGTATGTGGAAGCTCCACCCTTTGGCGTATCTTGCCGTGAACAGTATAATGTGCTGGCAGATCGTCGCCGCGCGTCAGCTTGCGCGCGAAAGCGGCAGGGTGCAAAAAGAGCTTGAAAAAGGCGATACGGACGCGGCGAGAAAAGCGCTGTCGAACATCGTCGGCCGCGATACCGACGTGCTTGACGAAAGCGGTATCTGCCGCGCGGCGGTGGAGACCGTTGCGGAAAACACGTCCGACGGGGTCACGGCTCCTTTGTTTTACACGTTTCTTTTCGGCGCGGTAGGTGGATTTATCTACAAAGCGGTCAACACGATGGACTCGATGATCGGATATAAAAACGAAAAATATCTGTATTTCGGAAAAGCCGCCGCGAAGACGGACGACTTTCTCAATTTCGTTCCGTCGCGCCTCACGGCGCTTCTTATGATCGTCTGCTGCCCTCTCTGCCGTCTTGACGGAAGAACCGCGTACAGGATATTCAGGCGCGACAGATATAAGCACAAAAGCCCCAATTCCGCGCAGACGGAATCGGTCTGCGCCGGCGCTCTGAACGTCCGTCTCGCAGGCGACGCGGTCTACGGAGGCAAATTACTCAAAAAAGAATATATCGGAGACGATATAAGACCGATCGAACCGAAGGATATCAAACGCGCGGGCGATCTTATGTACGCCGTCTCCTGCCTTACGCTTCTTATCGGCGTACTGCTGCGGTGCGTTCTGATACTCATTTGTTTATAACGAGGACGGATATGAAAAAAGCAAGACCCATAATGATACAGGGAACGATGTCAAACGCCGGCAAAAGTCTGATCTGCGCGGCGCTTTGCCGCATTTTCAGGCAGGACGGATACCGTGTGGCGCCGTTCAAATCGCAGAATATGGCGCTCAACTCGTTCATAACCGACGAGGGGCTTGAAATGGGCAGAGCGCAGGTCGTTCAAGCCGAGGCGGCGGGAATAAAACCGTCCGTTCTGATGAACCCGATACTGCTCAAGCCCACGACCGACGTCGGCTCGCAGGTGATAGTAAACGGCGTCGCCCGCGGCAATATGCGCGCGACCGACTATTTCAAATATAAAAAACAGCTCGTCCCCGATATAATGCGCGCATACGGTACTCTGTCCGCCGAAAACGATATAATCGTGATAGAAGGCGCCGGAAGTCCCGCCGAGATAAATCTCAAATCCGAAGATATAGTGAATATGGGACTTGCGAAAGCGGTAAAAGCTCCGGTGCTTCTTGTCGGCGATATCGACCGCGGAGGCGTTTTCGCTCAGCTTTACGGCACCGTCGCGCTGCTCGAACCGGAAGAGCGGGCGATGATAAAAGCCACCGTCATAAATAAATTCAGAGGCGACGTTTCGATACTCGAGTCCGGGCTCGATATGCTGTACGAGCTCGTCAGAATACCGTGCGCCGGCGTCGTTCCTTACGTTCACGTCGATATCGACGATGAGGACAGTCAGAGCGAACGGCTTGCCCCGGGCGAGCGCAGAGAGATAGACATAGCGGTCGTATCTCTGCCGAGGATATCCAATTTCACGGATTTCTCGCCGTTTGCGCGTTTTTCGGGCGTTTCGCTCCGGTACGTGAAAAATCCGTTCGAGCTCGGCTCGCCCGATATGATCATAATACCGGGAACGAAATCGACGATAGCGGATCTCAAATGGATGCGGCAGAACGGTCTTGAAGCCGCGATCCTCAAAGCCGCCTCAAAAGGCGCGCCCGTTTTCGGCATCTGCGGCGGATTCCAGATGCTCGGAAAAACGATCCGCGACCCGTATGAGACCGAGGGCGGCGGAGAGATCGGCGGTATGGGACTTCTCGATATCGAAACCGTGTTTTCAAAAGAGAAAACGCGTATGCAGACCGAAGGAGTATTTTCCGGTGTCGCCGGAGCTTTTGAAGGTCTGAACGGTCTCGGATACCGCGGTTACGAGATACATCTCGGTCAAAGCGGCGCGACCGGCGCGATAGTACAAAAAGATAACGTTTACGGCAGTTATATCCACGGCTTGTTTGACGAAAACGGGATCGCGAAAACGATCGTCGCGGCGCTTTACAAAGCCCGCGGACTTGAATTTGACGAAAGCGCGGAATTCGACGTTCACGCCTACCGCGAGGCTCAGTACGACAAACTCGCCTCAGCCGTTCGCGGAGCGCTCGATATGAAGCTCGTATATTCGATACTGGAGGACGGCGTATGATACATCTTTATCACGGAGACGGAAAGGGAAAAACGACGGCGGCGTGCGGTCTCGCCTTACGCGCGGCGGGCGCCGGGATGCGCGTTTTGTTCGCGCAGTTTTTCAAAAACGGAAGATCGTCCGAAATGAACGCGTTTTCCCTTATCCCGAATATCACGACGGCTCTGCCCGAAGTTTATAACGGCAGATTCGGAAATATGACGGACGGGCAAAAAGCCGAAACGGGAAGCTGCTACGACGCCTTTTTGTCCGATATCATAAAACGCTGCGGCGATTTCGATCTGATCGTGCTTGACGAAGCGGTCTCCGCATACAGATACGGCCTTATCGGCAACGGCAAGCTGACGGATTTTTTAAGAGCCGAGAAAGAAAATCGCGAGATCGTTCTGACCGGCAGGGATCCTTCGCCGGAGCTTCGCGAGCTTTCCGATTACGTTACGGAAATGAAAAAAGAAAAACACCCTTTCGATCACGGCGTAAGGGCAAGAAAGGGAATAGAGTTCTGACAATGGATAATAACGAATCAAACTTACTGCGTATCATCGGAAGCGTGACGGGGCTTGACCGCGCCGCCGCCGATAAGGCGAGAGCGTATCAGGCGCGGCTCGCAAAGCCGCCGGGGAGCCTCGGCAGGCTCGAGGATCTTTCGATACAGCTCGCCGGAATAACGGGCATGGTACACAACGAACCGAAGAAAAAACTCGTGATCGCTTTCTGCTCGGATAACGGCGTCGTCGAAGAGGGCGTTGCGAGCGCGCCGCAGTCTGTAACGGCCGCCCAGACGCTGAATATGGCGCACGGAAAGACCGGCGCGGCTGTGATCGCAAAGCGGCTCGGCTGCGGTATGCTCGTATGCGACGTCGGCGTAAACGCCGTAATAAACGACCCGGCGGTCACAGACAGAAAGATCGCGTTCGGCACCTCAAATATCGCAAAAGGCGCCGCAATGACGCGCGATCAGGCGGTCACCGCCGTCATGCACGGTATCGGGATCGTTTCAGGCGCCGTGAAAGACGGAGCCGACGTGATCGGAGTCGGCGAAATGGGCATAGGCAACACTACGACGTCTTCCGCCGTGCTCGCGGTCCTCAGCCGCCGCGGCGTCGAGGAGGTCACCGGGCGCGGCGCGGGAATAACCGACGCAGCTTATAAAAAGAAAATATCCGTCATAAAAAAAGCGATATCGGTCAATTCGCCGGACCGTAACGACGTTATAGACGTTTTGGCGAAGGTCGGCGGCTTCGATATCGCCGCGATGACCGGCGCTTTCATCGGCGCCGCGTACAACCGCATACCCGCCGTGATCGACGGTTTTATCTCCGCCGTCGCCGCGCTTTGCGCATACCGCCTCTGTCCGCTTGCGCGAGAATATATGATACCGTCTCACAGATCTTACGAGATCGGCTACGGAGTCGCCGCGGACGAGCTCGGACTCAAGCCGCTCTTCGATCTCGGAATGCGGCTCGGCGAGGGCAGCGGATGCCCGATCGCGATGATGATGCTCGACGCCGCGTGCGCCGCGATGAACGGCATGGCGACGTTTGACGAGGCGAATATAAACGACGGTTATCTTGACGAAATAAGAAAAACCGATTCGTTTTCGGTGAAGGGTGAATGATATGAACGTTCTGATCTCGGGCGGATGCAAAAACGGCAAATCCGCCTTTGCGCAGGATATCGCCGTAAAGCTTTCGGGCGGCGGCCGCCGCTTTTACGTCGCAACGATGATCCCGTACGACGGCGAAGACCGCAAAAGAATAGAAAACCATATATCCGACCGCTCCGGTATGGGCTTCACAACGCTCGAGATCGGCAGAGACGTCGGCTCCTGCCTTGATATCGCCGGAGAAAACGGAACGTTTCTTGTCGACAGCATAACGGCGCTTCTTCTGAACGAGCTCTTCTCTTCCCACGGCGGCGAAGCCGATCCGGAGGCGGCGGAGCGGTGCATAAGAGGTCTTGACAGGATAATCCGTCAAGCGGAAAACGCGGTATTCGTGACCGATTACATATATTCCGACGCTTTCCGCTACGATGAATTCACCGAAAGCTACCGCTCGTCTCTTGCGCGCCTCGACCGGTTTCTTGCAAAAGAATGCGGCGCGGTGATCGAACTCTGCGCCGGCGGCGCGATCTTTCACAAAGGGGGATTTGAGTTATGAAAAAATACTTCCGCGCGTTTATGATGAGCTTAACGATGTTTTCCGCGATACCGTGCCCGTTTCACAAATGGGACGAGGAATCGCGCCCGCTTATGACTCTGTTTCTGCCGTTTGTCGGTCTGATTATCGGCGGGCTCTGGACTCTCGCGGCGTGGCTTTTGCGGCTGGCTCAGCTTCCCGCGCTCGTATGCGGTATCGTTTTATGCGCCTTTCCCTTCGTTCTTACGGGCGGGATACATATGGACGGCTTTCTCGACACGGTCGACGCCGTTAAATCGTGGCGCGGCACGGAAGAACGCAGAAGGATACTGAAGGATCCGCACGTCGGTTCCTTCGCGGTGATCGCCGCGTGCCTTCTGATACTCGCTCAATTCGCGCTGTTTTCTTCGGCGAAGGATACGGCGAACGCGTTCGCTCTCATATTCATCGCAGTCGTTTCGCGCACGGTCGCGGCGATCGCCGTTACGGTCCTGCGCCCGCTTTCGGTAAGCGAGTATTCGGGCGCGTACAGAAAGGGCGTCAAAAAATCGCACGTCGTGTTTTTATCGGCCGTTCTTGCGGCGTCCGTAGCGCTCGGCTTCGCGCTTCTCGGGCGGTACGGCTTCGCTTCCGTCGCCGTTATCGCGGGGTATCTGCTTTATCTGCTTCGCGGCTTCCGCTCGCTTGACGGTATGTCGGGCGATATTTCCGGCTACGCACTCACGTTCGCGGAGCTCTGCGGAGTCGCGGTATACGCTTTGATTTAGGAGGATAAAAATGGATCTTATCATCGGCGGCGCGTATCAGGGAAAGCTTGAATACGCAAAAAACAAATACGCTTTGTCTGACGGCGGTATATTCACCTGCGCCGAAGACGGAAATATCGATTTTTCATTTCCGTGTTTATATAAAATCCAGGAATACACGCTTTACTGCGCGAAAAACGGTATCGACGCGGTCGGAATTTTCAAATCGCATAAAAGCGAGTGGGAAAACGGCGTTCTGATCTGCGACGATATTTTCTGCGGCGTGGTGCCGCTCGGCAAAGAGCTTCGCGCCTGGCGCGAAACGACCGGCAGGCTCTGCGCGTATCTGTCTTTCGAAGCCGCAAGCGTGACCCGTATATTCTGCGGACTGGAGCAAAAACTGAAATGAAACTCGTACTCATACGCCACGGAAAGACCGGGGCAAACGAAAAGCGCCTTTACTGCGGCAGTACCGATATCGGTCTGTCGGAGAACGGGATAACGGAGCTGGAAAAGATAAAATACGACGTAGATCCCTCTCGTTTTCACGTTATCACGAGCGGAATGAAACGCTGCGAACAGACGCTTGAGATACTTTTCGGAAGCGTGCGGCACGACGCCGATCCGGCTTTTCGCGAAATGGATTTCGGCGCCTTTGAAATGCGCTCCTACGAAGAAATGAAAAACGATCCCGACTATATCGCGTGGATCTCGGGCGATAACGAATCAAACGTCGCTCCCGGCGGAGAAAGCGGAAAGCTCATGCAGGCGCGCGTTTTTGAAGGGCTCGACCGGCTTATAAAAGACGGCGGCGACGTTCTTCTCGTCACCCACGGCGGCGTTATCGCCGCGATAATGCAGCGCCTTTTCCCTGACGAGAACAAAAACCGATACGAATGGCAGCCCGCCTTCGGATGCGGATATATTGCCGATACGGAAAAACGCTCGTATACTGCCTTAAACCGGACCGACCTCCGCGCTTAAAAATATATAAAGAAAACAAAAAACCGCCGAAGGGAGAGGCGACGTAAAGAAGAAACAAACCCACTTTGACATCTTTCGATTTGAGAAAGTGTCATAGTGGGTTATTTTCTTTCAGCTTGTTCTAACCGCTTTGATATTAAGAATGATTTTGAAAACAGCTAAATTGCTCGCAGTCGCTCGCAGCTAAATTATCTCACTGCGTTCGATAGCTAAATTGTCCCATAGGGACAGCTAAATTAAATTCGCCT
>JAEEGL013551494.1_pt1 | contig 21075 bp, 16 predicted proteins | sample 9134231 | NCBI WGS metagenome assembly JAEEGL01 (sample SAMN16246548, study PRJNA631951) | gut metagenome | biome: gut microbiome; feature: rumen; material: fiber-attached | host: Bos | place: Iran: Karaj | collected 2018-10 | reverse complement strand
GACTGATTTCAGGCTTAAAACCCCTTTTCTTTGATATCGCCTACATTGTGCTCTTTGAACAATGTCCGCATGGCCTTGCTTATGGTGTCGCGCTGCTGTCTCTCTTTGACAGTAAGCAGTGAATCAGGCTCATCTAACGGCAGTATGCGATAGTTGTGAGTGAAGCCGTTGTCATGCGGGCGACTCACCCAATAAGGGATGTAGCTGCAGTCGTAAAGCATTGTAATTGAATCGTTTTTGACAAAATCGAGCTGCACCATATAGCCACCGAAAGTGTTAGGCATCGACTGGTTGCTGATGACGTTTCCAAGCGAATAGGCCACAAAATTCTGTCCGTCGTTGAGTAGCTCCATCGGCTGAGCCACATGCGGATGACCTCCGATGACATGGTCTACACCTTTGTTTAACAGCCACTTAGCCATCATTCGCTGTTCTTTTGACGGCAACGTCTCATATTCGATACCCCAATGCGGTATTGCAATGATGACATCAGGATTCATAGACTGTGCTTTCACCAAATCACGAGCAATCACAGTGGTATCCATCATGTTAACGATGTTTGGAGCCTTAACAGACAAGCCATTTGTGCCGTATGTGAAATTGAGTATCGCCACACGTATCCCATTGTAATCCAATAAGTAAGGATAATAATAATCACGGTCTTCCTCGTCCAGATATGTTCCAATGCGAGGGACACCGATAGAATCAAGAACATGGATTGTGCGTTCAAGACCATGTTTTCCAGTGTCGAGACAGTGGTTGTTGGCCGTTAAAACGATGTCGATTCCAGCGTCGATTATCGCCTGCAGATACTCGTCGGGAGCACTGAAACGAGGATATCCGGCGTAAGGTTTTCCGCCAAGGGTGACCTCAAAATTACCGATAGCGACATCAGCATTCTCAAAAACGGGGCTAACTCGCGCAAAACACTCCTCGTAGTTGTAGGAGCTGTCAGGTTGCAAGGCCGCCTGAATCTGCGGTCCATGCTGCATGAAATCGCCCGCAATCAAGATACTAAGATGTGATTCCGTCTGTATCGGGACCTCTTCTGTATCAACAATAATTGTATCAATTATTACATTTTCGTTGATTACGGCATCGCTTTTCTGCAGATTGGTGTAATTGTCGCTACCGCATGAAAATGCCAATAATGACAGAAGGATTATCGCGAGTAATCTATTGTTTTTCATCATTTTAAATCAAGATTATTTTCTCAAAAACTCAAAAACTTTTCCGATATGTTTCGAGATGTCGCTAGCTATCATCGACTCCATTCCGAGTTCCGATGCGGCGAAATCGCCAGCCTTGCCATGCATGAAAACGCCAATAATGGCGGCTTTCTCAGGTGTATAACGTTGAGCCAGAAGCGATAAGATGATGCCTGTGAGCACGTCGCCGCTGCCGGCAGTAGCCATGCCAGGGTTGCCTGTCGAGTTGAAGAAACAAGAGCCGTTCGGGAATGTTACTGAGGTGTTAGCGCCTTTCAGAACGATGATGATATTATGTTTTACTGACATTTCACGTTGAAGATCAATGCGTTGCGCTGAGTTGTCGGTCTTGCCAAACAAACGTTCAAACTCCTTCGGATGTGGCGTGATGATGGTACGGTCAGGCAAGAACGAGAGCCAAGTCTTGTTTTCCGAGATAATATTCAATGCGTCGGCGTCGAGCACCATGGGAACTTTAGCATTCTGGATAAGGAGTTTCAGAGCTGTTGCTGTATCTTGAGCTTTTCCGAGTCCGGGCCCCACTCCTATCGCGTTATACGGTTGTAAATCAGGCAGTTGCGAGAAGCAGCAATCCGACTCATCGACGCTCATCATGGCTTCAGGCAGATACACCTGAAGAGGCAGTGTCGCTGATTTAGGCAGATGCGTGGTGAGCAGCCCCACACCCGAGCGCAGACATGATTCAGATGCCAACATAGCGGCACCCGTCTTGCCTGTTGAGCCTGCTATAAGCAGCGCATGACCGTAAGTGCCTTTGTGTGAGTGCTTTCCACGCTTGTGAAGCAATGGCTTTATGACGTCGACTGTGGTGTAGAAATTGGATGTTTCCAAGTTTTCTATAAAATCAGGATGTATTTTGATGTCCATAACCTCCCATTTGCCAACGAATGGCTCGTTTTCCGGATACAGGAATGCCATTTTCGGGAACTGCATTGAGAGAGTGTAATCGGCATGAACTATTGGACTTGACGGATTGCCAAGTGAATCACCATTTAATCCAGAGGCTATATCTATTGCGATTCTAATTGCATGATTATCATTGATATGCTGCACCAGTTCGGCAGCCACGCCTTCCAGCGGACGGTTCAGGCCCGAGCCGAATAGAGCGTCGATGATGATGTCGTTGTCATCGATTTTCGGAAAGTCGTCTTTTGAGAAGATTCCATACATAGGCACCTCGGGGATAGCTTTCAGTCGCTCATAGTTCACCTCGCAGTCGTGGCTGAAGTTCTCGCTCACATGGAGTATAAACACTTGGGCGTAGATGTCTTGCGTGGCGAGCAGCCGTGCCAGCACCAGTCCGTCGCCCCCATTGTTGCCCATTCCGCAGAATATCTTTATCGACACCTCTTTCGACTTGAGGTTACGCATCAGCCAGAAATAGGCTTGTGTGGCGGCCCGTTCCATCAGGTCGACGGAACTAATCGGCTCATTCTCAATGGTGTAGGCATCGGCCAAGCGGGCGGTTTTTATATCAGGAATCTTCATGATGATAAAAATTATCAATGCAAAAATAGATAATTATTTTGAGATAGCAAAAATAAAGTTTACAGTTTACGGTTTACTGTTTATGGTTTTCAGCGCCCTTAAAGCCTTTCAAGCGGCAACCTTAAGGGCCTTAATGCCATTAACGCCCTTAAAGCCATTAAGGCAGCCGCTTAAGGTGGTTAAGGCAATATTGAGGTAACCGTTAACCGTCGCTGGTAAGGTTTTCAGATTACAACCTTAATATCGGATTATTTCGCAAATTGTCAATTATATCCTGATACAGCACTACATTTTCGACTTTTGTTATTGATGATACTCGTTTTCCAACATCTTTCGACGAGCCACCGCAATGGAATATCATCTCGTTTGCGGTACCACTATCAATAAAAATGTATCGGTCATGACGGCCACCTCTCTTTTCTTGTTTTGCGGTCAAAAATTTTGACCTCAAAACAATTGTATCGTCATTAATCGTTGATTCAGAATGAGTTCGCTGAAATTTTGAGGTGCGCACCTCAAAATTGACATTTCTTCTTTTGTCAGTTGAAACATGAAATCATCAGGAAACCTCTCAATATTTCTTTTCACTGGCAAGCTACGCCTCAGTGTTTATCAACCATCTTCTTAACCTCGTCAACTTCCTTAATTAATTGATCCGAAGTCGGAAGATACAGTTTATATTCACTGGCAAGAATAGTCTTGTTATCTTCAGGCATAGTCATTTTTACTACTGTGTCATTCTTGGCTGTGCAAAGCAGAATACCAATTGTCGGAGTTTCATCAGGTAGTTTCTCACAACGGTCATAATAATTTACATACATCTGTAATTGTCCCAAATCCTGATGCGTCAGTTTATCTGTTTTTATTTCTATGATAACAAAGCAGCGCAACAGACGATTATAAAGCACAAGATCAACAAAGAATTCATCGTCTTCCAGCATTATTCGTTTCTGGCGAGCCACAAAAGAAAACCCCTTCCCCATTTCAAGTAAGAAATCGGTGAGATGTGAGATAATTGCACTCTCCAGATCTTTTTCATAATAGCTTGCCTCTTGATGTAAACCGAGAAATTCCAGCATTACCGGTTCTTTAATCACTTCTGTAGGCGATTCCGGGATTCGCTCTTTTCTAGCTACAGCCAATACAGATTCCTTGTCGTTTGACATCAATAATCTTTCATACAAAAGAGAATTGATTTGTCGTTCCGTTTCTCGCGCAGTCCATGCATTGTTGACTGACTCCAATTCATAATATTCTCGTTTGTCAGGATCTGTGATACTAATAAGTAACTTGTACTGCGACCAATTCAATTGCGTCCGCACTGCAGACGCAATTGGATAAATGCGATAAAACGCACGCGCTCTTTCCAATTGTCTTACGCCGAATCCGCTGCCATATTCAGGCTCTATCTGTTTGGCCAGATTCTTTATGAGATAAGTTCCATAATCTGCCCGTTCCTTGCCTTCTTGTTCTTCTTCAAATATTCGTTTCCCCAGATTCCAGTACATCTGAACTCTGCAGAAGTCGACACTATGCAATGCATTCTTTCTTGCCGTTTCAATTATTTGACGTACATCCTGATAAAATGAATCTATATTTTTTCTCATTGCCGTAAAAATTTAAAATTCTTCGGCAAACTTAAATATAGAAATTCAAACGGATATCATCAAAACACGGAAAAATGCCGTTCAAAGTGCATTTTTAACTTAAAGTTCAGAATTTTGCACCAAATCTTAAAAAAGTTTACAGTTTACGGGTTTCTCACCCTTTCCCCAGTACCTTTTTCAGGATAAGACATTATTTTATTTCTTGTTACTTTTTTCTTGACAAAAAAGTAACCAAAAAGTCAAGCGCCATACAACGCTCAGCCGCCACCGTATGGCGCGGGCCCGTGCTGTAAACCTCGTGGATTCCCTCGCTCCGTCGGTGGCAACTTTTTCATGATGAGACAAACAATAAATTCCTATCTTTGCAAAAAATATCACGCTATGGCTCTAATGCTTTTGATTTTCGGTTTATTATCCGACACTTTTCTTGCAGCATTGGTAGGATTGGTCGGAGCGAGAAGGAGGATCGGATTCGGCTGGACGTTCTTCTTGTCGGTATTGCTCACGCCGTTTATCGGTTTGGTTATTGCGTTATTATCGGATAAGTTGCCTGATGGAGATAGGCATTGGGGATGCTTGGGGAGTTTGTTGGCGATAATTACCATCGTACTGATGGTATTCTTGTTTATGGCAATCCTTGGTGCTGCAGCGACAGCATAGTTGTCATTTCATATGCATTTCACAGTTAACCGCAGCTATTAAGCGCCATACAACGCTCGGCCGCCACCATATGGCGCGAGCCTGCGATGTAAACCACATGGGGGCAAAGCTAAAGAAGTAATAAAAATAAATCACATATAAATTTTTGTATATTTGCATCCAATATGGAAAAACAAAAATTAATCAAAGCAATTAATCAAAAAGGCAACAGTCTTATATCAATTTACTATAATATTGGTCGCGCTTTACCATTTACTGCACAGCGATTCCCAGATGGCCGAGTGTCCAGCTGGTATTATGCGCAACATGTAGAAGTACACCAAGTTAAGCCAGGTGGAAAGGGTGGCAAATACGGAAATGCATATGGGTTTTACTATAGAAATGGAGAAAGGGCTAATGCCTATGACGATCCCTTAATAGGCTGGTGCAAGATCGACGATACAGAACCGCAAGAGATTCCTTGTGCTGCCTGTGGCTCATGGGTATTGTTGGATATATTAGGTAAAGCTACTACTGAACCAACTAAAGTGTATGGCTTAAACGATGTGTTAGAAAAGGGTAAATATAAAGGTAAAACTTTACTAGAAGTAATACATATTGATTGGAACTGGGTGAAATGGGCCAACGAACATTCAGAGCACTTCTTTTTCGATATCGACGAAGTTCAACGTGAAAAACAAAAAGATATCAAAACACTTCTACCTAAAGATGTTCTAACTTTTGGGAAATATAAAGGTAAAACCATCGATTATGTTGCTCAAAATGACATTGCATACCTGCTATGGTTATCTGAAAACAGTGAAGATTTTATAATAAAACTTGATCAAGAGAATTAGAATAAACTTATTTCTCGTATGCCATCTTAACTATTCTTCCTAGAAGTTCCTTATTTTTGTTAATATCATCATGCATTAAATGTAAATTGTACCAACCATATTTCATCTCATATTTCCATTCAAAAGCAGCCGATTCCAACTCACTATTCAAATCTTCAGATTGAGAGGTTCTTGCTAAAAGTCCTACCCATTGTTTTTTAGGTTTGAAATGAACAAAATTGTTTGATACACCGTCCTTTGAGAGCCCTATATAGTATTTATTATAGTTTAATTGATATTCCGGGGCAACTGTATGAACTATTTCAAGAAGAGCATCCACAATGCCCATCATTTTTTTAGTCGATCTATTTTCCCAATAATTTCTATCGGTGGGCTCTATATTTGTTTCTTCATCTTCAATACCTATCGGCAAAAGATCTAACACTCGTGTAAAGATTAAAGATACATCATTACCAATCTTTACTGCCTTCATTTGAATGGCAATAAGAGGTATTGATTTGTTGAAAAGACTTATTACATTAAGAAAACGACTAGTAATATCCTCCGCAACAATCACGGCAACATGGTCGTATGATGGATGCAGATTTCTCTCGATGTCCCAATATTCAATTGTGCGAATGATATGACTTTCATCAGTCTTCCCTAGTTGAATTTCAACTTCATATCGCGTGTTTGAATCATCATCCGATTGAAGTAATAAATCCAAACGCCCAGCATGGGGTTGTATGCGTTCTTTATCTTTCAACTGAAGACTACCAAGACCAAGTATTTCTGGATTCTCAGCAATAACATTTTGAACCCACTTCTCATTTAATTCCGGGTGATTCTTAAGCAACACCTCTTCTAATTTTACAAACTTTGGCATAATAATATTTTTATATAATTCAATGATACAAATTTACACATATTTTAGATACACATTATTTTTAAATAAAAAATTATGATTTACGGTTACATACGCGTTAGTAGCGACAAACAAACTGTTGAAAACCAACGTTTTGAAATCAACAACTTCTGTCAACGTGAGCATTTGCAAATTGACGGCTGGATTGAGGAAACCATTTCCGGGACCAAGAATTATGACAAACGGGAGCTAGGACGCTTACTGAAAAAAGTTCAAAAAGACGATTTGATTATCTGTGCTGAACTATCCCGATTAGGCAGAAGTCTCTTTATGATTATGGAAATTCTTAGCCTTTGCATGAAAAAAGAGTGTCGGGTGTGGACAATCAAGGATAATTACCGCCTTGGAGATGATATTCAGAGCAAAGTACTTGCTTTCGCTTTTGGATTGTCTGCCGAGATAGAAAGAAATCTGATTAGCCAGAGGACAAAGGAAGCGTTAGGAAGATTAAAATCAGAAGGCAAACCATTGGGCCGTAAACAAGGGAAAAGAAACATCCGACCCAATGTAAAATGCGAAGCAAAACATGATTACATAGTCCGTCAGTATTTAAAAGGGGTTAGCGTTCCCGAAATAGCGAGAAGACTCAAGGTGGCGCGTGGAACTCTGTATCGTTATATGGCATATACAGGCATAAGAGAGCCGATCAAATCTCGAAATGGGCGATGGGAACGCGGCATTTACTAATTCCATTCTATCGTCCAGTTTTTGAAGACTAATTCAGGCAAAAAGGGTGAAGGAATGCCTGTAGTTCGTAATCCCCAGTTTTATTTTAAGGAGGGGCTTTGTTGGAGTGACATTAATACCACTTTTTTAAAATGCCGCAAAAAACAAAAAAGCATTAACGATGTTAAAAGCATGAGTTTATTTGGAATGTCAGACTTGGTTCCTGAAACATATATTATAAGCATTATTAACTCTACTTTTATGAGTCATTACGTCGATGATTTTGTTAATAACACACAAACATTTCAAATTAATGATGCTCGTCAATTACCTTTCATTATTCCAAATAATGAGTTACGAACCAAAATTTCCGAGATATGCAACCAAGCAATTACAATAAAAAAAGAATCCAACGACGAAAATTCTTTACTTGAATTGCAATCTAAATTGGATAATACAACAATGGTATTATATCGCCTTTCGTGATAAGGAGGGATTTTGTTGGAATAATGTACTTAACCCGTTGGCAAGACTTCTGAAAGTGAAAATGAAATCAGCATCTGTGAATGATGTAGGTTCGATGTCGTTGAGTTCATTGCTAAGTTCTGTACCCAATTATTATATTGTAACCTTGTTGAATAGCAACTTGTTGTTTGACTATTATAGGGAATACCTGAATTGTACAGTTAATATTCAAATCAACGACATTAGACAGATTCCTATTATTATCCCGACAAGCGAAAAACTGCAACGGATACATGAACTTTTTATGAAAGCATTTACAATCAAGAAGAATGCTAATGAAGATCAGGAATCCGAATTAATGCATATTGAAGTAGAAATAGACCGAGGGGTCTGCACTTTATATGGAGTATAACTTGTTAATTACTGACTCTAACTCGTTTTGGATCAATAATAATTGTTCTTCTGCATTGTACATTTGAAGTCCACCTGCGAACACGCATTTCTTGATGGTTTGTGCTTTGTTGAACAAGTCTGATAGTTGCAATAAAATACTTTCAGAAGGAATTACAATAGGTGTTTGCCTTGCGTCATTTATCTGAAAATGAGAAGTATTATTGATAAAATTGTCAACATACAAGCTCATAAAATCAGTGTTAATCATGCAAACAAAGTACCAATCAGGTAGTTTTGTCTGAGTAAATAACGACATGCTTACAACATCAAACACTCCTTTTGTCTTTAATCTCGCCTTCAAGAAAGTTGAGTTTATATCCGTCCAACAAAATCCCTCCTTAAAGAAGAACGTGTAGCCTTGATAGCGAGCCTTCGGATCTGTCTTCAAAAACTGGACATTTTCTTTGGACCACGCAATGGCAAATGGTGTTTCAAGATACCAACGGTTGCCGTCCTTATCTCCTTTGTCATACGGAACATAATAAGGTTTGGAAATTTCAATACCGTTTGCTTTTTCATCCTCTGTTAAAGCGTCGACATCTGCAATTTCCTCATCATCAATAAGTTTGTATATATAACCTTGACCAAAAATATCCCTACCAAAAACTTCTTTGATTTTGTCAAATGTGTCAGCTATCTGACGTTCTGTGCTTTGATTCAGGAACTCTTGTGGCGTAAGATTACCGATATATTCCTTTATTTTGCTTTTCTTAGTGATTGCCTCTGTCAGTTTTTTCGGGCGAGAAGCATATACATTATCTGCCCATTTTGAGGACTTTCGGATAGCAATATATTTGCCATTATTAGCTGTGGCTAGGCCCTGGCCTCCTTCTGTAAGACAGCCCAATAAAGCAATATCACCAGGCTTTAATGATGCTCTATAGCGTTCAAGTTCCGCTTTGTTTTTCTCAATGTCTTTCGATGTCTTTATTTTATCCCACCATTGGTCGTACAATGCTTTAACTTTTTCACCATACAGATTCCATATTTTTAAATTAAGATCTGTCGGTTTAAAGATAACAGCATTCTGTGTATTGATATACATAGACTGCTTGACAGGATTAAACTCGATAGGATTATGTAAGTCCTTACTGCCATCACGGAAATGTATGAAATGATTTGGATCATATGACTTATTAATTACTTGCAAAATACAAGTGTCGACCATAACTGATTCAAATGGATTTGCTGTATCATAAATATAACGGATATTTTTAGATAACAACAGATCTCGCATATTACGTTTGGTCTGAGTAGTCCAGAATGTCTTAGGTATAATGTAAGTTAGAGAGCCTCCATTTTTCGCAAGAGATAATCCCTTAAATGTAAACAAGTTGTATGTATCGTCAGAAAATCCGTATTCTTTTTCATAGGCTTTTTTATCATCTTCCTTGACTCCCTTTGTTGAAATATATGGAGGATTGCCAATTACAACATCAAAGCCATCTGTGACATCAAACATCCATTCTGCATCAAAAAATGGAGATACCGCATTTTGATCATAAGGGTTCCACGAAGTAAGTTGTTCTGCATTAAAACCACTTTGGAAACCTTGTGATAACAAATCAACTAATTCAGCACGCAAACTCTCATCCTTTTTGCGCAGTCTAACTTTTTCTCCAGCTGTTTTCGCACGAAAATGTTCATGACGAACCATTCTTAATTGTGATTTAAGTTCTGATATCTGACTGTCAATAAACAAATTGCCTTGAACCGCTTTTCCTTTATCTTTTATACCAATAAGAGAATTTGCAGTAACGAATTTGGTCTCTAGATTAGGTAGTGTCGGTATGCCAAAGTTAGGTTTATCTGCATCTTTATCACAATCACATATCAATGAGATGAAGAACCGTAATTTGGTAATTTGCGTTGCAATACTTTGTATATCACATCCATATATGCAGTTTTCAATTATATTAAGTTTCAGATCATAAGTAGATTTGTCTGTTTCAATTTTTTTAAGCAGATCAACAATACGATTTAACAAACCCATAGGAAATGCTCCAGAACCACACGCAGGGTCAAATATTTTAATACTTTTTAGCTTCCCTGCAATCAATTGGTAATCAGACCAATGTAACTCATCTGGTTCAAAATTATCATTAAACATTGAACGCACCAGCGGCGTGTCACCAAGATAGGCTATCAAGCTTTCATCAACCATATAGCTAACAATTTCACGTGGAGTATAGAACGAACCACTTTGATTGCGCGCTGTTTCTTTTGTTTCTGGATTATATGCACCGAGTAAATTTTCAAAAACTTTTCCGAGCAATTCCGGGTCCAATGCAACAATCTGTTCAGCAGGAGTGTTTTCTTCAATTGTAAAATTATATCGTTTCAATATTGAAAGCAATCCTTTTTCTGGTTTGAAGAACAAAACATTTGGGACTACAGCACGCTGACGATAACGACCATCTGCAAAACGACTATCATTACGACTAAAACCATCATAATTATATGGTTGCTCGACACCATCAATTGATTTGGTTTTATCCAAACACTCAAATAGACCTCCATTCATAAATGGCACATCAGAAAACAGTTTTATAACTTCTTCTTTACTGATCGTAAACATTTCATCATAACGATAAAGAGATTTTATATCACGTTTTCCTTTAAGTTCTGCAAAACGACGTTTTTGCCCATCTTCATCCTCTATAGCTCGATTAAGTGTTGCAAAGAATAGATTTTGCAATATTGCATTATAGTAATTACCAACTGTTTCGCTCTGAGAATCAAAATCTTTAAGAATGGTTTTTAAATAATCTTCGTCAAATAGTTTATCTGGAACTAATGTTTTTTGTTTAATAAACCAAACAAACATCAAACGCGTTATCAAGCGTATAATTTTTGTTTCAATATCATCTCTATCATCATCTTCCGTATTTGGGTTGTTCGGGAAAGTAATATTAGATTCATCCTTAATTGCCCACAAATACCATTCAAATAAATCATCATAAAACTGCTTGGTAAGAGCTTCTATTGAGAATCTGTATAATAAATCCTCCCAGGGATTCAATCTTTTATTTCCTTCTTGCCTTTCGCGAATTCTACCCTTTTCAATCAAGAATTGTGTCGGTGTTTTTATGGCCGAGTTTTCACCAAGCAAAAATGAATAACGACGCGGATTGCTATAAGAACGTTGTACACGATTGGTCGGCGAAAGTTCTGCTTCCATCTGCAATAATGAAAAGCGCCATTGTTTTCCATCAGATGGAACAAATGCCACCAATGCGCGATTGCAATAACTATGATTTAAAAGCATACGGAAAGCATCTTTTGCAATTCCTACTCTGGCATCATTCAGTGAACTATGATGTATCTCGAACACTTCAAGTTCAAGTGATTTACATTCGCCCAAACGAATAGCTTTTGAGGCGAAATTTTGAGTACCTGTTAAATCAATGGTTTCCTGATTATGTCTGAAATCTTCTGGAAGAAAATCATCCTCGAGGAATTTTACAAACGATTCTCTGCTGTAAGCTTTATCAAGTGATATCATAGTTCTAACTCTGTTTGCGGATTAGTATTTACATTTTGCAGTTCTTCAGCTATGATGAGCGTTTCCGCACCAAGCGAAACACTGTCATAATCACGAAGTGCCGCATTGATATACGATTTGCTTATTATATCCGGTAATAACGAAAACTCGCTTTGTTTCAAGCGATTTATAGCTCGCAATGAATAACCAGAAAGACTGTCATGCTCTATGGCCATTTTTAAATCTTCAAGATAATCCCTGTCACATACATTAGCTTGAATAATTATGCGCACTTTATCTATTGCATCGCGTTTAGCTTTGTCTTTTTCACTTTCAGCAATATGGGTAAACAAAGCATTTTTTAATTCCGTGAAACACTTTGTAAACTCAGATGAAAGTTTGTATCCATCTTCTGATTCTGATGCAGCCAATATTTTCAAACCTTCCTCTGGCGACATATCTTTAATATCGCCTTCCTTTGGAGCAAATTTAAACACATAGTCACTTCCCTTTTTTGCAAAAGCAATAATTCCGCCTTCTGTTGAAGTTGTCAGACGGCGTATTTTACTACGCAGCGGTACTGTCAAAGCTTCACGCATGGCATCAGTATCCTCTACTTCGTGTAAGTATGTGCGATAAGGCGTGTCCCACGACTCGCTTTCCTGCTCGGCAATCAGTTGCTCATATTGTTTTTCAAAGAAGTTATTAAGTTCTTCATCTTCGGTAAGATAGCGTGTATCCTCTCCCATAATGGCATGAATCATTGCCATTTTCAATGTCGTAATTTCTTTTGTACGAGTCTCCCCTTCCCCAATGGATGTCGGGAAATAGTTATAGATGAATAACTCATCAAATACCTTCTTGTTAATACGATTTATACGCCCAACTCTCTGGATTATACGTGTCGGATTGTATGGTATATCATAATTATAGATAGTACCGGCACGATGCAAGTTATAACCTTCAGATATTGCATCAGTAGCTACCAATATCTTATATGTATCAACTTGTTTTTCTTCCTTAACACCTGCATCAAAATTAGCTCTAATAATATTTTTGTTTTTTGTAGATGCCTCTTTTGAAGTGTAGGCAAAAACTGGCAATCCTTTATCTTTCAGTTTTTCACCAAGATATTCAACTGTATCGGCAAACTGTGAAAAGACAATAATTTTTCGTTTTGGATCAGATACCAGCTGTTTATTAAGAATTCCAACAAAAGCTTGTAGTTTTGGATCATTGTCAATCGGTATCTTATTCCATTTTTCTTTTAAATCCTCAAGTATTGCGATATCAGATTTTAAAATAGCAAAAAATTCATCTTTAAGATACTCGATAGGGATCTCAAACATGCCTCTTGATTTCAGATGCTCTATCTCATTCTCTATCGTTTCGTTCCACACCTGTTCTATCTGGTCGCTGTTGGATTGATATAATTCCTGAACATCAGGTAGTTGTCCTTTCTTAAACACTGGTATCTTGCCTCTTTTATCCATCCAACGTTGAATGTTTTGGCAATTGTGGAGCATGTTTTGCAAAGACTCACGGAAAGCTGCTTGCGAACTCTCGAAACGGTGCACGAGCATAGTACGCATGAAAGCTGCCAAGTTTCTCTGTGTTCCTACAAACAGGTTGTATTCAAGTCCAGTGTCTTCAATTAGCTTTTTGATTTTTTCAACTGCATCCGGTTTTGCATATAAGATTGGCTGATATCGAACAGCTTGGAAACATAAAGGATTAGTATCTTGAGGCTCTGTGATAACATCTGATTCATCGACATCATCTTCATCTCGCTTAAGTGTACGCTTATCACTGTCTTTAGGAGATATTGTTTTGAGTGTTTCGCAGTACAATTCTTCCAAATCGCCAAGTTCATAGTTTTCAATCCTTGGTGGCTGCGGCTTGGAGAATTCCATATGCTGCTGTACCATATCTTTTTTGTACTGAGGAATCTTTTCCAGATCAAGACGTGAACGACGTATTACCAATGGGGAAATAATCCTACGAATTTGTCCAGCCACATTCTCAATAGCTTTCTTTAAATCCTCTGCAGATATTGTACCTTCACGCTGCTTTTTATTTAAACGTTTATAAGTATATATCAATGATGTAAATTCCGCTCCTAAATTATCCACAGTTTGCAAAGTTGTCTTCGTTGGATTCTGGAACAACTTAATCATTGCATATATATCAGCAGGACGATTATTGAATGGTGTCGCTGTAAGCAGCATTACTTTATTATTCTTGCATATCTCATGCAAAATAGAATAATCGCGAGTAAACTCGTTCCTGTATGCATGTGCCTCATCAATCATGATAAGCCACGTTTCATCAAGGCGCTTGGATGTGTTATAGAAATCACGAACCTTATCCAAATTACCGCGGCTAAAAACCATTGCATTTACGCCAAATTCGATGCGATAATCCTCCCACTGATGAGTTAAGTGAGGAGGCGCTATGATTATTGTTCGCAAGTTCAAATTGCGGGCAACAGTAGCACCGATAATACTCTTTCCCAATCCGACCACATCTGCTACAATAACACCATTATGTCTATTTATAGTGTCCAGTGCCAATCGTATTGCATCTTCCTGATAACGCAAATCTTTAAAATCGCCATGAGTTATTTCACTCGGCATAGAGATTTGTTTGCTGTTATCAATATGAAAATACTCGTATAACACTCTCAAATACAAAAGATATGGTGTGGGAATCTTATCATACCAAATGTGTTTAACAACGCCTTTCTCGAAATCTTCAATATGGTCTTTGTCAGCAACTATAATAGCATCGTCCCACAATTTATTGAATATTTCTTCTGCATCATCATATTCTGCTTTATCCTTAAACCGCACGTTGATTTCATTATTACTACGTAAACCACTATAAGTCAGATTGCTTGAGCCTGTTATTACTGTGCCAGGATCTGCTCCATCCTCACTAAGCTCATCCTTATAGGTAAAAATATACATTTTAGCATGACATGGGTCTTTAGTCTTACGAATCTCCAGTGTACCTTCCTTAATCTTTTGATAATAAATCCTAAATGCCTCTGCCTGCTCGTCAGTTTCAAAATAATCAGATTCATTAAACAAATGAACTAATTGTTCGTAAAAACCCTGCTTCTTTTGTTCTCTAGATGAGGTCGTATTTTGTGCAAAAAAGTCGAATTCTTTAGTCCTTTGTAAAAGGTCATGTTCCATATCCATTCCAACCAATATGCGCATTGGTTTATCTTCGATATGTTGATAAATTTCTTGCAAACCTGAAAAATAAAAATATCCAACAAGGAAATCCATACTTTTCACCTTGCTAGGTAGTATCAAGGATATAACTTTAGCTAACGAATTTTCTCCATCATTATGCAGAAAATGCCTGTAACTATTATTATTGCTCATCTATTCATCTTTTGTTTTACGAAACTACAAAATTAAGTAAAAAATTTAACACTATTTGCAACAAAGTGAAAACAATGTTAAAATTTTTTAACATTTCTTTCAAAATTCTGCAAGTTTTGTTAAAAAATTTTTACAATTCTCATAATAATCACGCCACAAAATTACTACCTCTTATGTCCCAAATTCCGATACACACAATATTTTTTTCCACTGTCTCACTTTTTGGCACACCGCTACCCTATTTTTGCATCGTCTAAAAATATAATGTAATGAGAAAACTTTCCGAAACACGCCGCACCATCGACGAAAGTCAAGCCCTTTTAAACAAGCGCTACGACCAGGTTCGCACCATCATGAAAACCTTGGAAAATTACGGCATCTCCGATAGTGACTTTGAGCAGTTTAAAGGCAGTCAGTATAAATCTCTCTATGAGCTGGCAGCTACCCTTGAAATGGCCAAAGAGGAAGATATCGTTGAAGCTTTAGACCTCTGTTCCGTTCTCGAATCACTCAAACAGCCCAAACGATGGTTCTTCAGCCGTCGTCCTTCCGACCAAACCACTATGGCCATGGTCAATCGCCTCATGAGGCTATACTGGGTTATAGCAGGTTAATAGCACTCGCAATATTCCTCGCCCAGCCGATGCTTTCATGCCCGGTAAAATTTTAAGATTTGGTTCATTTTATTGAACTTTATGTTAAAATCTTTTAACACTTTTCCGCTTGACTGATAAGGATTTTTAGTATATTTTTGCAGCAGGAAATTTTAAAATTAAAATTTATGGAAAAGAACAGTTTGACATCTTATCAACACACAGAAAAGTCGGTAGTTGTTTATAAAAGCAACGATGGTACAATTCAGCTGGAAGTGCAGCTTGCAAACGACACCGTATGGTTAACTCAAGCTCAAATGGCGATGTTGTTTGGATGTACAACAGATAATGTCTGGTTGCATTTAAAAAACATCTATGACGAGCATGAAATAGATCAAATCTCAACTGCCGAGGATTTCTCGGTAGTTCGAAAAGAAGGCAATAGATACGTTAACAGAACCATAAAACATTATAATCTGGATGCGATTCTTTCAGTCGGCTATAGAGTAAGTTCAGCTCAAGCGACAAAATTTCGCCAATGGGCTAATAAAGTCTTAAAAGACTATATCCTAAAAGGTTATGCCATCAACCAACGTTTTGAACGACTGGAACAAAGAGTGGCAAATACCGAAGAAAAAATCGACTTCTTTGTCAAAACAGCATTACCTCCAGTACAAGGAATCTTTTACGACGGTCAAATATTTGATGCTTATAGTTTTATTTCTGATTTAGTCAGGATGGCAAAAAAAGACATTATTCTGATTGATAATTATATCGACGATTCGGTTTTGAAAATTTTAAACAAAAGAGCAAATAATGTTACAGCCACAATTTACACCGCTCATATTTCTGAAAACCTAAAACTTGACTTGCAAAAGCATAACACCCAGTATCAGCCAATTGATATTAAGGTTTTCAAAGATTCTCATGATAGATTTTTGATTATCGATGACGATGTATATCATATCGGAGCCAGTCTGAAAGATTTGGGAAAGAAGATGTTCGCGTTTTCAAAATTGAATTTTGAGAAGGAGAAGATTTTGCAAGTTTGGTAAAAATTTATTAACACTTTTCCGCTTGACTGATAAGGATTTTTAGTATATTTTTGCAGCAGGAATTCAACATTATTTTTGAAATCTTTAATTTACAAAACCATGGTAAGAAAATACACTTTTATTCCGGAAATTAACGAAGAACTCAACGGTTTGTCAAAGGCCGAATTGAGAAAGTACATTCTCGATTATTACAATAAGCATCTCAAAGGTATCGAAGTTATCAATGAAGATACAGGTATAACAATTCATTTTTCCATGACTTCCGGACGAAAAACAGCTATGGGCGAAGCGATGTATCAAAGAAAGGCTGAAATAAAAACGAGAATCTAAAGAGTCCTGGCATGCCGGTGGTCTCTCATCCCGATTCTCGTTATATCTCATCATCTTAATGATGACATTGACACTGCAAAGATACAAACTTTTTTCTATCGCGCAGCCAGTTTCTTGAAAAAAAGTTTACTGGTTTCAGCGCCATACAACGCTCGGCCGCCACCGTATGGCGCGGGCCAGTGCTGTAAACCTCATCTTTCCGAGCTGCTAGACGAGGAATCTCATTGCATTAGCATCGGCGCTCTGTATCAGGTTCGTTGCTTCATGGTTGCTCGGGTATGATGGCAGAATTATTTGTTTTTTTTCGAGATAAGGAGATAACGAGTTTTCGAAGATTTATTATTAAGATTTACGATGAGAGAAGAATTGGGGAATTAGAAGAAATGGGGAATAATAGGACAAATAGGATTGATAGTAGAACAATGTTTTGGGATATATCAAATAACTTTGATAGAAGGGATCAAAGTTATTAATTCTGCGTATTTGCTACACCTTTGGGTGCCGATAGATGATTTGTCGGTTAGTTACACTTAACAATAGCTTCGATAGTGATTGCTACAAGAATCACCCCTGCTATACCGACTGTTGCAATTAATTGTTTCTTGTCCATCTTGTGGAGTCCAATAGCCCCAATAGACTTAAACGATTCTGCCATTTTATTGTGTTTTTTATTATTATAATAGTTAAAATGCCCAGAAACCACTGTGGTTTCCATCGTTTTAACGGCTGCAAAATTAAAAAAAATATTGGTGCGGCGAGCTGAAAATTTCAAAAAAAGTTTTTCAATACTATGGAAACGATAATTAATAACATTATGGTGTTATTAACGAGATAACGATTTATTTGGTGTGAGAAGAAAAAGGCGCTTGGGATTGGATTGAATGGCTCTGGGTGTTGGTTTGGGGGTGGTTATAGGGTGGGTATAGAAAAACCTCGCTGGGTTTATGCTTTGTCGTTAATCTGGTAATACGTGTGGCGCATAAAGCAGCAGCGAGGTAAGGAAAAGGCCTCCTGACCGTCACGGCGGAGGCCAACTAAACTAAACAAACATGTAAAATAATTTACATTTTCTCTCTTTTATTGCCTCTTCTTACGGGCGACGGCATATCCTGCGCCGAGAGCGGTGAGGATGAGAAGGCCGGTGCCGAGAGGAACACCATTCGCGTCGGTTGATATTTCGTGACTGCCAGGAAATACGATATTAGGATTTTCTGAATCACCTCCTGGTCTGTTGTTGTATATATCGTCGTTGCTTCTGAACCAGTTGTCATTCTGAGCATTAGCACCAACTACCATCATCATTACGAATGCTATTGCGAATAATATCTTTTTCATTGTATTTTCCTCCTTTCTTGATTATCTAACAACAATTTTTTGAGTTCTCAGAATATCTCCAACTACTTTGAAGATATAGACGCCACTATTCAATCCGTTGATAGTTTCAACACCATTGATTGCTGTAGTCATCACCTTACGACCAGTAACGTCATACACTTCGAGAGTTCCTTCACCATTGACAATGATTCCGTTACCACTCTGGTAAGCAAAGGTCTCCGAGCTTGTCGAAGAGGCATTGTAGCTGAGGCGAACGATGAAACGTTCCTCACTATCGACAGGTGAGCCGATGAATGAGTAGTTGTCCTCGAGGAGCATATCGACGTCTTCACCTGTCATGCGGTCGAAGATGTGGACATAGCTGAAATCGCTTGTCTCGCCGAGGCTGAGGGTGTATTTGCCGGTAGTCTTGGCATGGAAGTTGAGGCTGAATGCCTGAGTGTTGTCGTCCATTGCAGCGATGGCGTAGTCGGCACCGTTCTGTGGGATGTAGATCTTGGTGTCGTCATCAAAGAGAGTGAGTTTACTCAGTTTGTGATCGCTGTTTAATCTAGCGATTGCGCGGTCGATAACCTTGTCGTTTTGATTAAGATTCAAAACCACAGAATTGATTTCGTTTGATTTCTTACCATTTTTAGAAGCCGACGTAAATGTCACAACGTCGTCCTTTGTGGCATAAACAAAGATGCCTTCCATTCTAGCGACGCTACCAGTGCCCTTATCAGTCATGATACCAGTATGGGTATCATTTATCCTGTAGTAATCTTTGTTTACATTTGCTGCTGTGCTCAACGGATTACCGATTAGGTTCCAACCTGTAAATGCTGCAGTGACTTCTCCATTACTTATAGGCCAGCCAGTGAAGCTAAGTTGGATGCCGTCTGCATTGCCATTTGCATAGAGGTATCCTCTGCCCACTTCCAATAAGGCGAAGTTGTGTACCTTATAGTTCTCCCATTCGGCTCCTACAGCTGTTGGATTGAAACGATAGAGGTCGTATGTTCCTTCAACCATAGCGTTTGCGGCGATGCCCACAGAAACCGGTGAAGCAATGAGATACCAGCCGTTATCCTTATTAGAATATTGGTCAATATCGAGAGTAAAAGTTTGAGCGTCATCTTTCACATAGAGGTAAACCGGAGATTGACTTGCTGAAGCATAGCAATTAAATAAAGGACTACCACTGTTGTAATTAAACTGCATAACGTTTCGGTTGGTACTGTTTGATGCTACTATACTTGCTACGTTAGCATTAAACGTGATTTCCCAGTCGCCATTACCATCAGCATCAAGAGTCGTCTCTGTTTTAAGATAGTTTTTATTACTTCCTGCTGCATATAGGTAGCCAGGGGTTCGTGCATCATAGATGGAATAAAAACCATCTGTAGCAAGACTGCTTACAGTAAACTCATAAACGTCAGCAGTTGAAACAGTGGCAGTTGTGCCACAAATGGTAATTCCAACAGCGTCTCTATTGCTGCCCTTGTCATAACCCATGGCATAGTAGCTTGTTTCATTTTCAATTGTATTACTGCCCACAATGATGTATTTTTTACCCGAAACGATGCTGTTTGCCAAGGTATAGGTTGCAGGTATGAATGAAGCGCTATTAGTGATGTAAACCGTAAACGAAACCTCACCCGCATAATAATCATCATCGGCTGCTTGGCTTATAGTGACAGTTTGTTCGCTTGGAGTCACAGCCAAAGGAGTAATTGTGATAATCTTATCATCTGCATTATGCACATAGCTGAAATAGCTTGTCGGACTTTCAGGTTCGATGGTGATAGCACCCGTACTGCTGGTAGTGTAACTTATGACCTGAACAGTAGAGCTGGGATAAAGGTCAAATGTCAGGTCAGTTGAATTAGTAATTACAAGGTCACTTGTGGTTTGAGAGCTGCCACCACCACCGCCTCCAGTAGAGTAGGTAACTGAAACGTAATCAATGTAACCAGCACGGCCATTATTACCATTCGTTATCGTAATGACTATTGCGCCAGATGCGCTGCCTGTAAATGTTTTCTGATCGCATGGCCCAGAAGTAGATGGAGCAGCACCTACCGTTTGAGCATTTCCTCCAAAAGCATTACCTCCTATTGTGACAGCAACAGTAGCATTGCTATTGTATGCACCACAGCCAACTTTTACTTCAGTGATTGTTCCAGAAATATCAGATGTGCTCAGAGTAATTGTGGTAAAGGGAGCGTTCCTTGAACCAATCTGAACGTAGTTATTACTATTTGTTATAGATCCTCCTGAAAAAGATGCGCTCCAACTAACGTTAGAATGCGTAAGAGTTGCATTGTTCGCTGTCCAGTGTACATCCTTTGTACCGTTTTTGGTTCCACTATCTATCGACATGGTATAAGTGTCTGCCCACGCATTATTTCCCACTATAAGGGCGCATAGCAGGAGCATGGATTTGAATGTAAATTTCTTTTTCATTGTTTTAGTGTTTTTGTTTGATTTAGTATTTTGTTGATTTAGTATGCAAAGAACGAAATAAAAAAAGCATGGATGCATCCTTATCCATGTCATAAAGGCTCTCGCATGCCCACAAAACCAGATAAGT
>JAEEGL012247693.1_pt1 | contig 21075 bp, 13 predicted proteins | sample 9134231 | NCBI WGS metagenome assembly JAEEGL01 (sample SAMN16246548, study PRJNA631951) | gut metagenome | biome: gut microbiome; feature: rumen; material: fiber-attached | host: Bos | place: Iran: Karaj | collected 2018-10 | reverse complement strand
TCCCAGCTGTCCTGATTTTGATCCACATCATGAAAGGTTCCCTTATTCATGATGCTGTAAAAACGGCTGATCTCGGTTCCGTCGGAAAGAAGTTTAAAGTCCAGGTTTTCCGGATCAAGAGCATGGGGCTGAAACATGGTGGGGGAATACCGCTTCCATACCTTCATGGGACGCACGAAGACCTGATCCTCTCCTGCATAAACATCCAAAAAGAGCTGGGTTGTATCCCGGATGGTGGCAATGGCATCAAAGCTGTGACGTCCTCTTATAATGGGGAAATAAGCCACCGTATCCAGAATGAACAGATAGGGACAGGTCAGATGGAAAAAATTGCCCATCATCAGATCCGTTGCCCAGGCAGCCTCCAACTCTGATAAACAGTCAAATACATAAAATGCATCATAGCCTTCCCGCTCGATAAGGTTATGAATATCTACAGTGAAGGTTTCAAAACGGTGTGACAATTCCACCTGTTCGATCCGAAGTCCTTCTCTGGGAGTCAGGATGGGTTCATGCTCCGCAAACCGGATATAGATCAGATTTCTGTGATCTGCGATTGCCTGATCTGCGAACCGCTGTGCCACAATTCTGAACTCCCTCAGCGAGGGCACCTGCCATACCACGTTATCTCCGAGGCGGATATTCTGCAACGCCTCATCCATCATGGGAATGCCTGATTTGATCTCATCAAAAGCTGCCATCTTTCACCCTCCCGAAAAACAAAAAGGCGCCAATACCTTTCGGTATCGACGCCATCGCCGTAACTGCTGATTTCAGTATAGGATATCATGCCGAAAAAATCAATCGCAAAAATCTCTGTGGAAATGAGATCGCAGTTTTGATCCGACCTTACTTTTTCACCTGAAGCTGTGCAATGGATACATAGTGCTTCACTAAAAATTCCTCGGCGGCTTCTTTTTCCAACATCTCCATATGCTCGCTGTTCCACTGCTCCAGCTGCTCTTGCGTCATGGAAGCGCCAACGCCTCTGCAGGCCCGCATACGGCCATGCCATCCCTCTCTTGTAAAGGGAATATCTACCCTGAACTCTTCCTGGGATAACAGATCAAAATACTGCAAATACTGATCCGGCACCCATACCGGATGCACCGTATCTCCATGGGCATTCCAATTGGGATTGATCCTTAAAATGATCTCTTCGCTCTTTCCTGCAACGGGATCCTCGTAGGGAAGCCATCCCATGTAGAGGATCAGAAATTTCCCACCGGGTTTCAGCATGCTTGCAAAATTCGGTGCGGTGATATCATGGTTAAAATACCAGATGCACTGGCAGGCTGTAATGACATCAAAGGTATTGTCGGGAAAGGAAATCTCTTCCGCTTTTACGGTAAAGAAATCGATATCCATTCCGGCCTCTTTTGCCAGTTGTTTTGCCTGTATGATCTGATTCTCTGCAATGTCCGTAGCCGTCCATTTTGCGCCGAACCCATACATATTTCTGGGAAGCACTCCCGTTCCCGTACCGATATCCAGAACCTTCTGACCGTCCCTGCAAAGACCCAGATTCAGAATATACTCATAAAATTCCCTGGGATAAATGTCTCTGTATTTCGCATAGTCCGAAGAGGTCTTTCCCCAGTCAAAGGCTTTTCCGTTATCAATGTTTTCCAGTATCATATTTTCCCCCTTTTAATGGCCGGTATTCTTTCGATATTCACTGGGTGTTACCCCAACGGCTGCTTTAAAGCTTTTGAGAAAATGCTTCTCATTATCATACCCCACTGCAGTCCCCACTTCCGTAATCCGCAGGTCCGTATCCTGAAGCAGCTTTTTCGCCTCGTTGATGCGAACTTCTCTCACATAGTTCACAAAATTATTTCCTGTGTATTGCTTAAACTGGGTAGAGAACAGCGTATAATTCATAGACACCATATTGGAGACCACAGTCATGCTCAGGTCCTTTTTATAGTTGTTGTGAATATAGGCTATGGCCTCTCTCATCTTCCTGTCGTTTTCATTTTCACTGTCTTCGGAAGCAAGCTCCGAAGAAATCTGATTGAGAAACGCATGAAAGCTCTGCTGATAGTCTTCCAGATGATCGCTCATCAATGGGCGTATGAGTTTTTCGGGGATCTCCCGTTTAAAAACGGAAGTAAATTCCAGGCAAAAGGTTCTGATGGCAGCCTCAAAATCCTCATAGGGGATGTAACCTCTTTGTGCCGCCTTAAAAAACTTTTCAAAATCCTTTTGCACTTCTTTTGCACCTGCTGCTCCAAGTCTCTGAACCGACGCGGATATGACCGCTGCCTCCGTCAGATGTTTTGCATCTTCTATGAGCTTATCGGAGGCCTCTCGTTTCTCTTCCCTTACAATGCCTGTGCTCTCCAGAAACGCTCTTTTTCTCCTTGCCAAAGCCTGTTCGTAGGCGGATTTCAAAGCAGACACAGAGCCGCTAGGATCACTCAGTCCGACATAGGATAACTGATTTTCCTTTGCAGTATTTTCCAGATCCGTAGCCGGGAGGATGCAGACTGCCCCCTCATGGATGTTGATCCGAATCCCTTCTGAAGCCTTAGGAAGTCTGCCGATCATAACGCAATATTCTTTCCCTACATGACTGACAAGCAGATTTTCAAGATCTTCCATTTCTTTCGGTGTGGCATCTTTATCCAGCAGCAGATATTTCAGCAGTTTATTACCGGTGTTCTCCTTCAGATCCCTGTCTTTTTTTTTAAGTGTGATCTCCTCATCCAGTCTGGAAACGACCTCTTTGATCTTCTCTCTTTCAACCGGCTTCAGGATGTATTCTTTCACACCGTTTCGAAGCATCTGGACGGCATATTCAAAATCATCATATCCGCTGATCGCTACCACAAGGGGGATCTCATCAAGCTGCTGGATGTTCTGAACCAGCTGGATCCCGTTCATCTTCGGCATACGGATATCCGTAAAAACCAGATCAACGGGTCGGCTCTTTATGATCTCCAGGGCCTTCTCTCCGTCCGGGCACTCCAAAACCTCCCCGACTCCGGTTTCGCACCTTCTGATCATGGTTGCGATTCCCTGCCGTATCATCTTTTCATCTTCCACTACGAGTACGGTATCTATCATGCTTCTTTTTCCTCTCTGCCTACTTTATAACTCATGGGAATTCTGACACAAACCTTGGTATAACAGTTTTCTTTTGCCGCCACTAAAAGTCCATAGGGTTCCCCAAACTCCATCCGGATCCTGTCCTGTACATTCCTAAGTCCGATGCCGTTACCGGATCCTCCGCCGGATGGAATCTCCCCGCTGATCTTTCCACGGAGAATGGCAAGCTCCTCTTCATTCATTCCTCTGCCGTTATCCGTGATCTCTATGGTACAATCTCCATCCTCTTCCAAACTCTTGATATAGATGGTAGTATCCTCTGCGATCTCTTCAACGCCGTGGATAATGGCGTTTTCCACAATGGGCTGAAGCGTCATCTTCGGTATTCTCTGTTTCATGGCATTCTCTGACAGATTCAGTGATAAAAAGATCTCATAATCAAATCTGAGATTGATGAGCACCATATAGTTTTTGATATACTCAATCTCCTCGGATACCTGTACGGTTTCCGAAGACCATTTCATACTGTAGCGAAGGAGCTTCCCAAGGCTTGTCACCGCATCGGATATGTCATACTCCTCCCTGATCTCAGCCATCATTTTAATGGATTCCAGGACGTTGTAAATGAAATGGGCATTGATCTGATTCTGCAAAGCCTTCAGCTGGGAATCCTTGAATAAAAGTTCTCTGCTGACATTCTCCTGCATCAGCTTTTGTATCCGATCCAGCATCCTGTTGATCTGATAGGAGAGTTCTCCCATCTCATCGGATCTGTTTTCATTTTCCGTTCGCACTTCCAGGTTGCCGCCCCTGACTTCCCTGACTGTGGCAAGTACTTCATAGAATCTTCTCAGCACAATGCTTACCAGCATATATACCACCATAGCCAGTGCCCCAAGACCTATCAGAGCTGCTGCGATAAACCAGCGTCTTATCCTGTATATGGAGGCAATCCCTCCGGATATATCATCTACGGATACCAGCGTACCGGAAAGCTCCTTGATATACATACCCGATATGATATATTTTCCTTCCTTCTGATACTCTGTTCGGATCCCTGTTTCGTCACCCTCTTTTTCCAATTCACCAAGTTCCCTGGCAAGGGCTCCGGCTGCCGCCTCCACAGCCTCATAGGATGACGAAGCCGCATCTCCGAAGATCACTTCTCCCGTATCGGTAACAAAGCAGCTGACCTCACCTTCTATGTGTTCATACAGGGAAGGAAACAGGTCCTTTAGCTGCATACTGGTCTCTATATATCCGATGCGGCCGTTGGCACGATCATCCACGGGCGTAATCAGTGCCATGAGTTTTTTATCTCCCGGCGAGAAGATGTTCTCCCTGTAATCAAAGATCCATCCACCCTCATCTGCCATCCCTGCCCACTCCTGTTTTTGCAGACGGCTGTTGTTGTACATGACCGGAATCATTTCCTGCACGTTGTCAGTGATGGCATAATACCTGGCACCGTTAATGACCGGATTGGTGTTGATCAGCCTTTCAAGTGCAGCCACATCCGTGCCGTAGATCTCAATCCATTCCGCAGTGGTATATGTCGCTCCTGTTTTTGCCCGGTTGAGTACCTCGTTCATCTTGGCATTGGACAAAAAGAACTGGGTAGTCATATTGATGGCGTTAATGTTATTTGCAATGCTGTCCATGCGCCTTTCCATGGTGGATTGCATATAACTGACACTCTCCCGTATATGGGTCTGTTCGAGATTGTAAAAAACAATCCCGCCAAACACCCCCATGAGAAGCGTCACCAAAACCATCGTCACCAGAGTGAGCTTGCTATTCAGTTTCATTCCTTTTTTCGAATTATTCAATACCCAGCTTCCTCTTGGCTTCTTTTACATATTCGTATTTTTTCTTTTGCAATTCGGAAAATCCCAGCGCCTCTCTTTTCCTTTTGTATTGCTCCAGGATCTCATCAAAGGTCTCATCACTGTCTGCCAATAGCAGCTGCACCAGCGTTTCACTCCAGAGCTTATTGATCCTGTCATTCACATAAGCATCCTGGGTATCGGAAGAAAGGATCACATCATACTGTCCTGTATAAACGGTATGATCATAGGTCCATTTTTCCGGCATGGTGGCAGGGTCCTCTTCATCCGTTTGCCATTTTTGCTGCATAACATTATCCTGCAGCATCCAATAGGCGTCACTGCCTCCGTATAGCTCGTCATACTTGGTCCGGTCCGTCAAAAGAAGCTTGCGTACTTCTTCCTTCTCCACGGGGACACCGTCCTTTTCATCATAGGTCACCCCTTCGACACCGAGATAAACCATCTTCTGTCCTTCTTCGGAGATGAGATAATCCAAAAATTTAATTGCCTTCTCAGGGTCTTTGCAATTCTTGGAGATCATGGTAAGGGTCCATCCGCTGACGGTTCCGGAGGGCAGCATATAATCTGCGCCGGAAGAGTTTTTAGGACCATCGACAGCGATATAAATACTGTCCGGATCTTTGGCATAAAGAGTCTTTTGCTGCGCCGTCATATCCGTATATTGATAGAGCATGCAAAAATACCTTCCCTCTGCAAGCTTTTCTTCCATCTGCACTCTCTGGTCTATGAAAATATCCGTGGAAAGATACCCCTCTTCCCCCAGTTTTCGGAACATCTTAAGCCACTTAATGTATTCGGGATCCGTATTTCTGTCATAAAGCTTTCCGTCCTGCTCCATGGGGATCGCCAGAAAATTCTGCAAGTACTGATCAAAGGATACATTTCCCGTATCGTCAAAAATATGGGCACCGATGGGGATCAGGGGTTTGCCGTCGATCTTGGGAAACATTGCCGTTGCCTTTTTGACTGCATTCTCAAACCCTTCCACCGTAGTCATGTCAGGGCTGCCGATGGCTTCATAGATATCTTTCCTGACTAAAAAGGTCTGATTGGAACCGATCTGATCGTTGTTTTTGACATCCTCCGGGGTAATGGAGGAATTGGGATAGCCGTACAGATTCCCGTCCGGCTGAGTGTACCAGCTGACAGCCTGGGGATCTGCCACCTCATAAAAGTGCATGTCATATTCATCCGCCAGTTCATTTAAGGCATAGACCATATTCCCCTGGATCATATCATTGACCTGAGGCTCCCACCATCCTATTGTAATGAGATCCGGAAGGGTTCCCGAAGCCATCAGGGCATTCAGTTTTTCTGCTTCATTTCCGGAAGGCGTAACAAAGTTGATACTGACTCCCGTCTTTTCGGTGATGGCACGGGAGACTGCATTATTTCCCCAGCCCGTGTTAAACCACGAGTAGTTGATATACCAGTCAAACTGCGTCGTTTGAACATCTTCGGTTTTTCCAAGGGTATCGGCCTCTGTTTCATAAGTCTTTTCCGGCGCAGTCTCCTTTGCACCTTGGGCTCCGCAGCCTGATAACAACCCTGCAGATAATATCGCAAGCATCGTCAATAGACTCCATATGCAGTTGTCTTTTTTTCTCTTCTTCAACATGATTTCAGTATATCATAACAAAACAAAGATGGACAGCAGGGAATAAAGGACCATGGCTTTCATAAATGGTCCAAAAAGGAAAGATGCTTTTGGAGCACCTCTCCTTTTGGATGGATGTATTGGTGAAGCTTTGAGGAGATTATTTACTCTTTCACACTTCCTGAAGTGATACTGCTGATAATGTATCTGGAGCAGAATGCAAACACGATCAAAATCGGGATCACGGAGATGGCAACTCCCAGATAGATCGCACCTTGATTCTTCTGCAGATCTGTGGCTGCATTAAGGGTGGATATCATAACGGGAAGCGTCATCTTTCCCGGGGAGTTAAGCAGGATCAAAGGTACCAGATAAGCGTTCCAGTTCCCGATGAAGGCTCCGATGGAGATGGTTGCAATACCGGGTGCCATGATGGGCAGAACGATCTTATGGAAGATCATAAACTCACTTGCCCCGTCGATCCTGGCCGCTTCCAAAAGGGTTTTATGCAGCGTTGCCTGTACATACTGCCGCAGGAAAAATACGATACCCGGGGAAGCGATGGCCGGCACAATGAGAGGAATATAGGTATCTACCAAATGGAGCTTCTGACACAGGTTGTAAAAACCGATGAGAGACAGCTGGGCCGGTATCATCATAAAGATGATGATGACTCTGAACAAGAGGTTATTTCCTTTAAATCTGTACATCGCCATGGCATAACCGGTTACTGCAGAAAAATAAGCGGTGCAAAGGGTTGCCGGTATGGCAACCTTCAGACTGTTACCAAGGCCCTTGAACAGATTGACATAGCCAAAGAGCTGTTTCCAGTTATCCACAAGGCTGGATCCCGGCAGAAAGGAAAAGGAATGGGTGATCTCCACTCCGCTTCTGGTGGAATTGACGATCATGAGCCAAAAGGGAAGAATACAAGCCAGTGCCAATAGGAAAAGCACCACGTACAGCAATCCTTTTTTCATCTTATATCCAAAACCTGCCATTGTTTAATCCTCCTCTTTTCCCAGGAACTTAAACTGAATCAGTGAGAAGATCAATATGATCACAAACAGTACATAAGCGATGGCTGAAGCATATCCCACCTGATGAGTCTCAAATCCGAACTTGTACAGATACATTACCACTGTCTGCAGACTTCCCGAGGGTGCTCCCATGGTACCCGGTGCATCTCCCTGCATCATAAAGGGAAGGTCAAAGAGCTGCAATCCGCCGATGAGAGATGTGACAAACACATATAACATAATGGGCCGAAGGAGCGGGATGGTGATCTTAAAAAAGGTGGTCCATCTGCCGGAACCATCGATGGCCGCAGCCTCAAAATAATCCTTGGGGATTCCCTGTACTCCCGCCATCAGCACAATGAAGGAATTTCCAAACCACATCCAGGCTCCCAGAACCGATACCACATACGGGGCCGTGGCAACACTTCCCATCCAGTTAACGGGAGTTTTTGTAAGCCCCGACGCCATCAGGATCTGATTGAAGGTGCCGTGCTGCCAATCAAGCAGCGTCTTAAAGAGAAATGCTACCGACACTGTAGAGATCAGATTGGGCAGATAATATACAGCTCTGAAGATGGGAAGTCCTGCCATCTTATATTTGATGTCGCTGAAAATGACCGTCAAAAGGAAGGCGATTCCCAACTGCAGAATAATATTGACGCCCCAGATCTTGAAGGTATTCAGCAGAGCTCTCCAGAAGAATTTATCGTGAAGCACGCGGGAATAATTAGCCAGCCCGTTAAAGGTGGGATCACCGTATCCTTTGTAATCCATAAAGCTTAAGTAAAAGGTCCGGACTACGGGATAAATACTGAATACGGCGAATACGATCACAAACGGCAGGACAAAAAGATACGCCGCATGATTCCTGTTTTTCATCTTCTTTTTGGAAGTAGTATTCATGATTCCTCCTGGTAAGTCAGATGGGTTGGGCAAAAGATTGCCCTTCCCATCTGTTGTAACAATTTCATTAGATCCGTTTATCTGTTTACAGTGATATCAGGGTAGGTAGATTCTACAATGTCGTAGAACTCGCCAAGTGCTTCGTCTTTGCTCTTCTCGCCTTGCTTTACTGCTGTACATGCCTGGCCCCATGCATCGTTGATCACCTTGTCATAGCGAGTTACCTTGGAGTAGTCAATGCCCTCAGCCTGTTTGAGCCAGAATGCATATAACTTCTCGTTGCCATAGATTGCATTTTCATCATCCTTATGCTTATCCAGTACGGATACAAGAGAAACCGTATCGCCTTCAGACTTTTCAATCCACCACTCAGCTGTCTCCTCATCCAGGGTGACCCATTTCAGGAAATCCCATGCCGCATCTTTGTGCTCGGAAAGTGCAGAAATACCAATAAAGGTGCCGCCGCCAAATCCGTATGCGGGACCGGAACAAACGCCCCAGTTTCCGGAGGTTTCGCCTACGTTATCACGCAGTGTAAGTACGCCCCAGCTGGGAAGACCGAATGCAAATACCTGAGTCTTTTCCATATCTTTGGTAGCCTCTGCGAACTGATCGGCATCCCATACGTTAACGGAATCATCAGTGTAGCTTTGGATATCTGCTGTCAGGATGGGAACCTCTCCTGCCATAGCCTGATACCAGGGAGTGGACCACTGATTTGCATAAGCGGTGTAGTCCTTCTGATAAAGATCCACTACTAGATCCATGTAATCCAAACGTGCCTGGTTAACATTCAATTCACCATTTACAACCCATGCAGAATCTCCGGAAAAGTAATTGATCTCGGCATCTGATGCAAAGATGCGATATCCGCTATCCTTCAAGGTCTTAGCAGTATCCAGGATGGTTGCATAATCCTTAAACAGCTTTCCGATCTCCTCCGGGTCATCCGTACCGAATACTTCCTTTGCAATGTCTCTTCTGTAGTACAGACCTGCAGGTGTGATCTGGTAGGAAATCGCTCTCTGGATTCCTTCTGCATCCTGTCCCACCTTCCAAACATAATCGACAATCTGTCCCGCATAATCCTGTGCGTTGTAAGGCGCCTGGTTCAGATCTTCAAAATATCCTGCGTCATAAAAATCTTCCAACATCTGGGGTTCGCCTACGATGATATCCGGCTCCTTCTGTCCGCCGTTCAGTGCCGTCTGCACCTTTGTTGCATAATCTGCAGGCTCGATGACAACGGTTTCAACCTGCACATCATGTGTCTCTACATAATGCTCTGCAAAGGTTTCCAGGTCCTTAGCCAAGGTCCAGATAACCAGTTTCTCATCTCCTTCTTCCCCTACAACTGCACTGTCTGCGGCATCTGCCACCTGGGTACTGTCTTCTTCGGCTTTAGGAGCACTTGTATCCTCCTTTACCGGAGCGTTAGCTGCTGTTGCATTACCGCCGCAGGCTGTAAGTGAAAGTGTCATTGCACCTGCAAGAAGCAGTGCCGTGATTTTCCGTAACTTCATGTTTTTTTCCTCCCGGTTTGAATTTGAGTTTTGCAGATGTGTCTGCTGTTCATGGTCCCATTATAGGAAGATCCGATCCACAGAAAAATGACACTAATTTTATTCCGGTGTCATTTTTTTATGTCTTTTGGAGGTGTCTTATTTTTCAATCCTGCCGCCTCTGTAATCCAGTATGATGGCCCTGCTCCCCCGGCTCATCACTGCATCACCTTCATCATTGATCACATGACTGATCCCGGGATTTCCGTCAAGCATAACCGTGCAGATATTATGAATATGTACCTTTTCTTCATCCGGAACTTCCATGGCGCTGTAGGCTTCCAGGGTTGTATCTCTGTGATAGGAATAGATTCCAAGTCCGATGCCTTCGAAGGCCTTCACGCCATCCTCTACTTTAAAAGAAGCATAGCCGTGTACCTTGCCCCCATAACTGTTCCATGCAGACTGGGCCGGCACATCATAGGGCATCTCACTCTGGTACATCACGCACATTCCCGCATCCCCCTTCCACAGTGTCTGGTATTCCTGAAAGTGTTCTACCATGAGGGCATACATATAATTCCTGTCACCCTTTAATTCGATGCCGGTTTTGGAGACATTTTGATCCCACGCCACATTGTCACCGTGATCCGCACGCCATACCCAGAAATTGTCACCAATCACATCATTGCTCTCCAGGATCACACAGGTATCCGCCTGAGCATCATATTGATTGCTTGCACCTCCCACTCTGAAAAACAGATCATACAAACGAATGGGAGAGGATTCATGGGAACGATCCTTCTGTCCCACCTTCAGCAAATATTCACTCCTTTTAGGACCTGCATCAAACAAGAGTCCCGCCAGAATGATCCCATCCTCATCTGCTGTTTCCACGCAGGGATTTCCCGCCACGGGTCTTAGGGTAGCAAGTCCAATTCCCAGCAAAACGGTATTCTCACGCTCCACCTTAAGACTTTCTTCCAGCTCATAGATGCCCGGTGTAAAGAGGATATGCTTCTTTTCCTTCAGCGCTGCATTGATGCTTTTTGCACTGTCCTTCTCGGGATCAGCCAGATAAAACTCAACCAGCGGTATGCAGGTATCTTTCGAATCGTCTTTCCGCTCATCCTCCATCCAGCTGATGCCACGGGCCTGTCTTATCACCTTGGGAACCACCACATAATATCCTTCTTTTGGGTCATAACAAAGGTAAGGCTTCTCTCCTATGACAGGTGTATATTCCACAGAGGAATAGGCTCTGTCCGGCCAGGTATCTACAGGATCACATCCTGGGGCATCTCCCATAAATACAAGATTCCAGTTTTCTCCTCTCCAGCTGCCAAATCGGGAATTTCTTGTAAGCCATTGCTGCTGGGATCCGCTGTCGATCATTTTGTTCACACAGGTATCAGCAATAAATCCACCGCTTGCCCAACCATTTTCATCATGAAGAAAAAGGGTTCCATCCACCGCCATCCTTCGAAAAAAGGTGGCCTGGGACACCGCCCAGGTCGCATCATCTTGGATCTTAAGATTCTCTATTCCCCTCCAGAAATTGCAAAGAGCCATATGGTTCTTGGGATCATCGGACATCCATCTGGCATTTACATATAACCCGCCAAGCTTGGTATCCGTGGGCTTTTCTCCAAGACCTGATATTTGAGTGTAAAAGCCAACCTTTGGAACAATGCTCTTATGGTACTCACCCGGCATAAAAAATACCGCATACCTGTCATCTCCAAACTGGTTTGCCTCCTGTTTCTTCCACAGCTCCCTTAACACTGCATTGACCTTCTTCGGATCATCCTCCGGTGTAAATACATAGGTCCTTTCCCCGAATGGATTGATATCTCTACCTCTTTTCTGACTCATAGTTTTCTCTCCTTTTTCATTCCGGAACTTGACAAATTCTGCGCGAAATCCTGCCGCACCTGAAACTGCAAACAGAATTCTCCTATTTACAGAAATTCATTCTACATAAGAAAGCATTTCAGATGCAGGAACCAAATTACACTATGGTATCATTTTTTCTCTTTCTCTGAAAAAAAGACACCTTTCTAAAAAAACGAGCATACAACCTTCCGCCTGTTTTCCTTATTGTATTGGTATAAAAAAACGAAGGGGGTTAATCCGGATCGGCAACGTTACGAAGCAAAAAAAACAAAACACAACAAGAAAGGACGAAAACATGAAACGAAAACGAATCGCAAAACAATTTCTTTCAGTGACACTGAGCCTTGGTATGGCGCTTACCTCATTTGTCATCCCTCAGGCTCCGGCTGTTGTATATGCTGAAGAAGTAAAAACCAATCTTCTGGGAAACTGTGATTTTTCAGAAGCCTTAGCCAACGGTGATGTAAAAGGAAATTGGGAGTTCTGGACTGACAGAGGATCATCGAGTACTGTAACCAATGGAGCGCTGAATGTCACTGTGGCCGGTGGGGATGAAAAAGAGCACTGGCATACACAGCTGACACAGAGAGTGGATCTGGAAGATAATACAGTTTATACCCTGTCATTCGACGCTGTATCCACTGCAAATGCCTCCATTGGCGTTGAGCTACAGGAAACCAATAACTGGGCAAGCGCTCTGACAGATGGCATACAGACCTATAATCTGGCAGCAGGTATACCGCAGAAAATTACAATTTCCACCAAAGCAGCCTATACAGGATTCAGTAATGCAAAGCTCTCTATTCAATATTCCTATCCCGGAAATGCCGGTGCCGTGATCACGATATCGAATATTGAATTGACCGGTGGAGCCGGCACTACTCCTACCATTCCCGATACCATCGGAAAAGAGTATGATTTCTCAGCTGTTGATGACAACGCAGCAAATAATTATGCTGATCCCGGTAAAGAGAAGGACGGTTATAACCTGGTATGGGCCGATGAATTTGACGGCAACTACGGTAACGCCAACGTCGATGCCCAGACCGGCCTGAACCTTGATAACTGGGCTCCCCAGCTTGGCGATGGTACCACGGATTGCAACAATCCCGGATGGGGCAACAAAGAGCTCCAGGCTTATACGGCTTCGGCCAAAAACATCGGCGTCAACGAAGATTTAAGCAAGGACGGAAACGGGGACGGACTTCTTCGTATTACAGCTGCTTATGAACCAAACGGCTATGTATATGGCACCGAGTCTTCCAAGAAATATACCTCTGCCCGACTTCGCACCACCAAGCCGGATGATGCTTTGTTCAACACCACCTACGGTTATGTGGAAGCACGTATTTCCCTTCCGGAAACCAAAGGTGCCTGGCCTGCATTCTGGATGCTTCCGGAAAGCACTACCATCTACGGCAACTGGCCTGTATCCGGTGAGATCGATATCATGGAGACCGTGGGTGCGGGAGTCGGTGGAAAACAGGCTTGCGGAACCCTGCACTGGGGCGCACCCGAGCATGTCTTTAAGGGAAGCGGCTATGTAGATCTTTCCAGCAATTTTTCCTACTTCCATACTTATGCCATCGACTGGGAGCCCGGTAAGATCACCTGGTATTATGATGGAGAGCCCATTAATTCCCTGTCAAACTGGAAGGGAAAACTTCCCGGTGCCTCCGATGCCCTTTCCTTTGACGCTCCATTTGATGAGCCCTTCTATATGCTGCTGAATCTGGCAATTGACAGCGGACAGTTTGGCGGCGCTACGAACAAAGCCACCTTTGAACAGGCTATCAATATGTATGTGGATTATGTTCGTGTATATCACAGAAAAGACGGATACGCACCTTCCGTAATCCGCTCCGCATCCGAAGATACCAAGACCGATTGGGCAACCTATGCAGGTACCAACCTGATTCCGGATGTAACCACAGAAAGCATCGATACCACCTCCGGCGGCGCACTGCAGGATGCGACTGCTGATGTTAGCAAGTGGATGCTGTCCAATCAGGATGATGGACAGGGTGCTACCATCAACGCCTATACTGATTCCAAGAGCAACACCTGGGCAAAAGTTGGTATCGCCAATGCAGGTGCAAATGATTATTCCGTTCAGCTCATCGGCCATTACAATGCAAAGGCCGGCTACGTTTACAAGGTAAGCTTTGACGCCTTTGCTGAGGGCGGCATGATCGGAAAGACCGTAAACTGTGATTCCAAGGAGTGGAACAGTTGGGGCACCTATGGCATACAGTCCTTCGAACTGAAAGACGAGCCTACAACCACCTCCTTCCTCTTTGCACAGACAGAAGATTTTGATAAGTGCCGTATCGAGTTTAATATTGGCGCACAGGGTACCGGAACTGTATATGTCGGAAATGTCAAGGTAGAGATCGTAGATCCCCTTTCTCTGGATCAGGAAACAGACCTTCGCAAGCCTCTGGCAGACGGCAATCTGATCTATAACGGCAGCTTTGACCAGGGCGATCTGCATACCGGTTACTGGAGAGCCACTGAGGGAACCACCTTTGAAGTTCCCCGCTATACCGCCACAGCCCTGAAGGATACCGATCTTTCCGTAGAAGATGTAGCCGCCGGTGAAACCCATTACTATGAGAGACGCGCACAGATTTCTTCAGAGAATATCCCGACGATCTATCAGCCGGAACTGAAAATGGCAGCAGACGATTATCAGGTTTCCTTCGATCTGTACAGTACCGAAGATACCAATGTAACTGTGGGAATCTACAGAGCCGATGAAAACGGACTTGGTACCAAACTGGTATCTGCAGCAGCTCCTTACAGCGCTACGGCAGGAGTAAAAACCTACACCTGGAACTTTACTTCTACGGAAGATATTGAAAACGGCGCACTGGTATTTTGTTTTGATAAAGGCGCAGCTGTGATGCTGGACAACGTCAGCATGATCGGTGCTTCACAGGCAGAGAAAATTGATGAGACTCCCGTGACTGCCGATGATGAATGGCAGGCAAACACTGCAGGTGCTGCAGGCGCAGCCATCACCCTTAACAAAGTAAATGATACCTGGGTAGCATCCGGTGTTACCAGCGCCGCAGGCGCATGGTACACCCCTCAGATCGGCAGTAACGATTTCAACATCGCAGGCAAAAAGACCTACACCCTCAGCTTTAAGGTAAAGATGGATCAAAACACAAACGGCACCTTCGACTACATCATTCAGGAGGATGGCGGCAACTGGAAAGTCGTTCAGGATGTAGTCTCTGTAGATATCACGACCCTGGGCGAGGCTGATGCAGATGGCTTCTACACCTATACCAAGCAGATTACCGCCGCTGACCCCGTTGCAGGCGCACACGTAAACTTCGGTCTCGGAAACAGCGGAGCCAATAACGGAACCTTCTCCTTTAAGGATGTCAACCTTACCTTAAACAAGGCAGAGGAAGGCAATGGAAACGGTCAGAATACTACCATCCATATGCCTGAGACCTACAGCATCTCCTATGAACTTGACGGCGGAGTCAATGCACAGAGTAACCCCATCGGTTACACCGGCAAATCCGGCAACAGCATTTCCCTTGCAGCTCCCACAAAGGATGGCTATACCTTCCTGGGATGGACGCTGGGACAAAAGGGAAGCGACTATATCTCTTCTCTTTCCACCGACCGCACGGGTGCGATCACCCTTTATGCAAACTGGAAAGAAAACAAACAGGCGGCAGATACCAAGCCGGAAAAAGACACCTCCGTATCCGGCAAGGATAAGGATAAGAGTAAAGATACCGTTGCAGCAAAGCCCGGTAAAGATGAAAAAACAACCGATGAAGCAACACAGAAAAACGAAGAAACAGCTAAGATCAAAGTAGAAAAGATCACCCTTACGGGTATCTCCAAAAAGATTGCCGCAGGCAAGCAGATCCAGCTTTATGCAGATGTGGCTCCTGCAAATGCCACCGACAAGGCCATTGTCTGGAAATCCGACAACACCAAATATGCTACCGTTTCAGATACAGGTTTGGTTACCACCAAGAAGGCAGGCAAGGGCAAGACCGTTACCATTACTGCTACCGCAAAAGGCGGAAGCGAAGTACTGGCAACCTACAAGATCAAGATCATGAAAAAGGCCGTTACCTCCATCAAACTGAAGGCATCCTCTAAGAAGGTAAAGGCCGGCAAAACCGTAACCATCAAGGCAACTGTGAACCCTTCAAGCGCAAAGACCACCAACCGCTCTCTGACCTGGAAATCCGGCAACTCCAAGTATGCAACCGTTTCCAAAAAGGGTGTGGTAAAGACGAAAAAAGCCGGCAAGGGCAAGACAGTGAAGATTACCGCAACCGCCACAGACGGAAGCAACAAACAGAAAACCATTCAGATCAAAATCGTCTGAGAAAGCCTTCCAAAAGCATCACATAAGAAAGCTCCGAATCCAACGTATGTTGGGTTCGGAGCTTTTCTTATCTTGTTCTTATCTTTCTACAGTCCCCTATCCTTCAGCTTGGCTACCAGATCCACATAGAATTCTCTTACATCAAAACCGGAAATGTTCTCTCTGTTCAGATCGATCATATCGCCATGGGAAATACCACGCTTTTTCTGATTCTCCAAAAAGGTGTAATCCTCTCCCCATTTAAATGACCCCTCTCCTACCAGACCGTCATTACGTCCGTCAAACCAGCCCACCAGATGATAACTCATGTTCAGAGGGAAGGCGCCGCTTCCGGCTTTTTTCATGCAGGATCCGATGCTCTGGGTATAGATCCCGTTGCCCTTGTAATCAAAGCCATCGGCTGCCTCACCGATTTTCTTGCAGCCGGAGGAAGTAAGATCCGTTACTGCTGCTATAAAATCCGGATTGCTGTCTCCCATTCTGTGAAGGGCATTATTGTAAGCAGCCGCTACCTTTTCCTTCATTCCTGCGGGGGCTTTACTCAAAAGATACTCTGCAAACTCGCAGCCCTTATGAGGTGTATTCACAGTGGTAAGGGATGCCACATAAGGTGCCATTCCCTGGGTTGCAATGGCAGTTTTCATATCAAGTCCACCCTTGGAATGAGCGATGACATTGACCTTCTCGCATCCCGTAGATTCCACGATCTCCTTGATCCTCTCTGCCAGTTCCACCGCACTGTCATTGACAGCCGCAGCTGACTGGTGATTACCATAGTAGATGGTAGCGCCGTTTTTCTCCAGTTCTCCGGGCACTCTGCCCCAGTAATTGAAATACTTAAAATCCCTGAAGAACACACCATGCACCATCAAAAGAGGATACTTGGTTTTACAGATCTGCTGGGCGGCACGTTTTTTGTTTTTACTGATTTTTGACTTTTCAAAAATGGTCTCTAAAAAAGTAGTGCGGATGATCTGGTTCAAAACGATGAGATGCACAATGGGGATCCATCCGCAGATGATCCCGATGAGACGAAGCTTGATCCCCAGCTGTTGGGAGGTGGCATACACCATGATGATACCGATCCAGAAAACGGTGATCTCCACCAGGGTCACAATGCAGATAAAAAACCAGCGTGCTTTCATGGTATCCACAAAGCCGTTTAGTTTCATTTCACGGATCAGGAAAATCGCACAAACCGTCACTGTAATCAAAAACGCAGAGAGCAGAAAACACCCGATTCCGAGTATATTCAGCCGCATCTGCGTGATTGGTTTTTCCGTATTCTTTTGATTCATGATGTAGTCCCCTTTTTGTCTATTCCTTCAGATCCTGAAACTCCTCTTTATGCTTCAAAAATACTTCTACCAGCTTCGGATCAAAATGCTCCCCGGCTTCCTCCTCGATGATCTTGAAAGCCTTTTCGTAAGGCATCGCCTTTTTATAGCACCGCTCGGAGATCAGAGCGTCAAACACATCTGCAATGGCCATGATCCTGGCGCAAAGAGGGATTTCCTCTTCTTTGAGTCCGTTGGGATATCCGGAGCCGTTCCACTTTTCATGGTGATAGGTAGCAATGTCGGAACCAAAGGATAGAAACTCCTCCTCCGTAATTCCGCTGAGTACGTTTCTTACCACCGTTCCCCCTGCAGCTGCATGCTGCTTCATTTTCTCAAATTCTTCTTCCGTCAGCTTACCCGGCTTTTTCAGAATCTGATCCGGCACCACGATCTTGCCCACATCATGCATGGGTGCAAGCACATATAAAAGAGTAATGAAGTGATCCGTCAATTCATCGGTGTAAATCCCTGCTTCTCTTGCGTCCTCTGCCAGGGCTTTTACATAGGCACTGGTCCGGGCAATATGCTCTCCCGTTTCCGTATCGCGGCTCTCAATAAGGTTGGCCATACCGGAAATGATCTGCTCCTGCATCCGGGACATCTTATCCTGATTGATCACCAGCTCCGCAAGGGCATCCTCCTGGTTGAGGTCATTGTAGTAGATATAGCAAAGACTTGCTGCAATGGCGATGGCAATATAGGTGATATTGACCTTATAAAACGTCATGGGCAAAATGCCTGCCACCAGGATCACAAGGATCATCAAAATGGTACCCATATCCCTGTGCCGAAAGCGCTTTCCCGCAATACTGATACAAACAATGAGATAGGCCAGACTAATAACAAAGAATACCTCATACAGGATGAAATAATCGCCTCTGTGATAGCCCACACTGTCATAATAGAATACTGCGCCGAAAAATGCGGCAACGCCTTCTATAAGCAGGTTCAACAAAAAGTAAACCGCCGCAACAATGGACTGATGTTCCAGCCCCAATGCACCGGAAAAAAGCACTGCCAGAACCGGTGCGGTAGAAAACTGGATCACCGTCAACACTGTTAAAAGTCCTGCAAAGGACTCATCATAAACGCCGCAATGTACTGCATATTCTGCAGCAGCGCACATCATAATACACAGAAAGGTCAGCACAAACCAATCCTTCTGCTTTCTGTCAAAGCCGGAATATCCGATGACATGAATGGACATTGCCAGCATTAATAATTCAGTTAGGATAATGGTACCAAAATAAAAGGTCATATCCTCACCTGCATTTTTTATAAACTATGGTTTTTAGTAATTCTCCGCCTTCAATTCAAAATAGCTTTGCGGATGGTTGCAAACCGGGCAAACCTCGGGAGCCTTCGGTCCCACATGTACATGACCACAGTTAGAGCACTGCCAGATGCAATCTCCATCTCTGGAGAAAACAAGATCTCCTTCGATATTGGCAAGGAGCTTTCTGTAACGCTCCTCATGCTCTTTTTCAATGGCTGCAACACCTTCAAACAGGGCTGCGATCTCCTCAAAGCCTTCCTCGCGGGCTTCCTTGGCGAACTTTGCATACATATCGGTCCATTCGAAGTTCTCGCCTTCTGCCGCATCCTTCAGATTATCAATGGTAGAAGGGATTGCTCCGTCTTCCTGCAGGAGCTTAAACCAGATTTTAGCATGCTCTTTTTCGTTGGCGGCAGTCTCCTCAAAGATCTTGGAGATCTGTACGAAGCCGTCCTTCTTTGCCTTAGAAGCATAATAGCTGTATTTGTTCCTTGCCATGGATTCCCCTGCAAAGGCTTCCTTCAGGTTTGCTTCCGTTTTCGTTCCCTTTAAATTTGCCATTTCCAATCCTCCTTATCCCGTTTATGATTTCCAGGCCTTACTGTTTTCAACGTGCACGACCACATTCTTATTTTATCAAATATAACCCCCCGAAACAAGATGGAGTCTGCATTTTACCACCGTTCGAAAAACCAGCCCGCAAAAGGCGATAATACGATCATGATCACCGAAAAGGTAAAGGATGAAATAGAGATCAGGGTAGCCCTCTGCTCAGATGGAAACATATCCTGAAGCTTTCTGTCTGTCCTGATCTGGATGGCATCATCCGCCATAGCGGAGATAAAGCCTCCGAGGACCATGAGCATGGCGATGCCGGTATGCTCCAACAAAACCCCTGAGAGCACGCCGCAGCAGCAGATCAGAAATACTCTCACATACCTGCAATGCTCCGCCTTCAGGATCAGTTTGGATCCAAGTACGCCGCCAATCTCCATAATAAACAGGGCGGGTCCCAGCAAAAAGTCCGAAAGACCTGCTGTTTTCAGCTTACTTTGCAAAAAGAACAAAAGCAGAATATCCACAGCTCCCACAAAGGAGTTTAAAAACATCAGCTTCGTAGCCTTACCGTGGCCTTTCAGGAACAAAAAACTCTCCTTAAAGTAACGAACAGGCTCCAAAATCAGGTTTTTCAGGGCACTGCTGTCCCCCTTCACCTTATCCGTATCCTTCTTTGTATTCATCTCACTCTTCTTCTCTGCTTCCTTCTCTTCCCCGTCTTCTGCTCTTACCTCTACCAGCAACAGTGTTACCAGAAAGGCTGCGATGTGAGATACTGCGCTTAGCAGGTACGCCAGACGATAGCCCATTAAAAGGGCAAGTCCCGCGCAAAGGGTAGAGATACCACTGGTGATCCGGTAGATCACGGACATATCCGAAGCATATCGTTCATAGCGCTTCTCCTGCCCCACCAGCTTCAGGGAATCATAGGCAAGGGCATCTCCGGATCCCGATGCAAAATTATAGCTCAGTGCATGGATCGCAATGGACAGGCACACCGTTGGAAGGTTTGTTGAAAACACCATTACCATACTTGCAATAGCCGCAGAAATACTGCTGCATAAAAGCATCTTCTTTCTGCCATACACATCCGCCAAAGCACCTGAGGGGATCTCAAAGATCAGACTTGTGATATGGAATACAGTTTCAGCAATGCCGATCTGCCAGAGCGAAAATCCCCTTACGGAAAGGAGCACCACCCAGGCCCCTGTCACAGACAGATTAGCCAGCACGCTGCTTGTATATAGAACGTATATTTGTTTTTTGATACTAAATTCAGACATAAAAAAACCTCCTTCTTTCTTAAAGAAAACTACACTTTAAAAAATCAGGAGATAGTGCTTATTTTGATCAATTACAACCTGAAAAATGGACGCACTACCCCCTTAGCATGAGTAGGTGTAACCTTTCATCAGTTGTACGTTGATCATTGTCCAGTACATTTTTTGTTCCTTTTAGTAATAAATTATAGTGCCCCCGACGGGAATTGAGGTCCCGTCCTTCAGGGACCGATACGAGTGAAAACGTAGTTTTCACGAGTCGAACTCGTTCAATTCCATCGTAAAACTAGAAATAATAATGACCCCGACGGGAATTGAACCCGTGTTACCGCCGTGAAAGGGCGATGTCTTAACCTCTTGACCACGGGGCCGTAGGGTTGAAATAAAAAAATACAGCTCTATGAAGAGCTATAGCTCCCCGAGTAGGGCTC
>JAEEGL016253062.1_pt1 | contig 21076 bp, 16 predicted proteins | sample 9134231 | NCBI WGS metagenome assembly JAEEGL01 (sample SAMN16246548, study PRJNA631951) | gut metagenome | biome: gut microbiome; feature: rumen; material: fiber-attached | host: Bos | place: Iran: Karaj | collected 2018-10 | reverse complement strand
TGTATCTATTGGCATGTAATTATAATAACCCGCCATGCGAGCATAGAAAATAGTATCGCCATCGGCTGTTCCGTCGGCTGTTCCGTTGATTGTGTAGCCACCTTCAACGCTTTTGTTGCTACAAGCGCTCAACAGACCTGCCGCCAAGCCAAGCATCAAAATAGTCTTATTCATGTATTTGTTGATTGATAGAGATTAATTTGCTATTTATTGGCAGCGAAATTAGCAACATAAAATTGAAAATAGAGAATAGAACAGCGCATTCGTATCGCTATCTGACAATATAAAGCACTAATTTAGCGTGCTTTTCACAGAAAAATCTTTTCGCGTATGAAGTCGACTCTTTTCGCCATAATATTCTGCTTCGCCGCCATAAATACTTACGCGCAGTGGAACAAAAGTCTCAAATGGGCCACTACCTACGGAATTTCGCTCGAATGTAATATTCCGGCTGTTTGTGTCGACGAATACGAATATGTACGCCGTGCCACTTGTAGATTGTATGTAAATGGCTACGAGGTGGGAACGGGTACGCTCATAAATAATACTGCGCTCGACCATAAACCATACGTACTTACTTCGGCTCATGTGCTCGATGGCTTGTATGCAAAATACAACGAGATTCCAGCAGATTCCATAACTTTTCTTTGGGGATTTGAAGAGCCGACGTGCGCTGGCGAGATATGCAATCACGAGGTTCAGAAGATAAAAGGCGCAACCATTGTGGCTTGTGACACGGCTGTAGATATGGCGTTGCTACTTATGCCTGAGGCGCCGTCTGTGGCGTGCCGACCATACTGGGCTGGATGGAATGTGAGCGAAAATGCCTCTGGCCCGTATACATGCTATCATCATCCGAAAGGCGATGCCAAAAAAGTGTCGGTTATCGATGTCGCTACGCCCAATTATGATTCCTATAATGGCGAAAAATACAAGGATGCAAGTTTTTGGTTTATAAATGGTTTCGCGCAAGGCGTTGTGGAGCACGGCTCGTCTGGCTCTGCGCTGCTCGATGCCGACGGACTGATTATAGGCGCTCTGACGGGCGGTGATGCGATTGTGCTTTGCGACAATATTGATGCAACACGCAAATATTATTGGATGCTTAGCAAGGCGTGGAACACGAAAACCGAAAACGACAGCATAAAGTTTTCTACGCTCGCCGAAGTCCTCGACCCTATTGGCTCAGGCGCAACTTCGCTCGATGGACTCGATTTCGTTACTGCTGATGGGCGAGACTCTCATCAATACAAGAGTTACGATATAGATAGTGATATTTCGGAGGCTGAGAAGCAGCTTAGCAGCGTCAATACTTTGCTTCGTCAAGCCATAAAAATCGATGCCGATACTATTGAGGTGTGGAGTATGCGCTTTGCCTCGTACGACGCCACGTGTGCAACTTTGGATAGCATAGATATGGGCATCGCTGCTGATGAAGATTCGGAGCCTATTTACAATGGTGGTCAGCGCTCTATTTACCTCAACAAGGTTAAGGATTCGGACACTGGCAACCCCGAACGCTACGAGAGTGTGCTCGAATTCAACTTCGACAAGCCTTTGAAAATTGCCGCTAAAGATGCGCATGTCTACTTGAAAACGAAGAATTTTCAGGGTAGCTCGTATGTAACTCCTGCTTTCGTTGCTACTACAAACGTTGTGAACGAGGCGCAGTGGTTCGATGGCAGCCAATGGAGAGCCGACACCGGTCACTCGATGATGGTGGATGTTATCTATTCCGTTTTGTCGTTGAACGACGATGACCCAGGCACTGTTACCCCTATCGTTGCGCGCAATTCGGCTAATGAGATAACTTATGCGCAAACCGCTGGCGGCATAATTATAGAAGGTACGGCGTTGCGCACCATAACTATCTACGACTTCAGAGGTTGTGTGGTGCTGACGTGCGATGCCGCGAGCGCTGACGTTTATAATATTGACGTAAATGGCTTGGGCTCAGGTTTGTATATAATAAATACTATCAACGAAAACGGTACGAGCCGCAGTCTCAAATTCTCCATAGCCAACTGATTAGATATAAGATATTTACATACGTATGTACGACTTCAACGAAGAACAAATACAACGATATAGTCGCCACATTTTGTTGAAAGATGTTGGCGCGGAGGGACAAGAAAAGATTTTGAATGCCAAGGTGTTACTCGTTGGTGCAGGAGGAATTGGTAGTCCCGTGGCGCTCTATTTAGCGGCTGCCGGAGTTGGCACTTTGGGCATTGCAGACAACGATGTGGTTGACTTGTCGAATCTTCAACGTCAGATAGTGCATAATACACAAAACGTTGGCAGTGCCAAAGTGGATTCGGCGCGTGAGGCTATACAACGCCTGAACCCAGATGTTAAGGTGAAAACGTACAACGATTTCCTATTGTCGGACACCATTGCGGACATTGTGAAGGAGTATGACTTTGTTGTGGAAGGCTCGGATAATTTTCCTACGAAATTCCTCGTCAACGATGCGTGCGTAATGCTTGGCAAACCATATAGCATGGGCAGTATAAATCAGTTCGAAGGTCAGACCTTTACGCATATTCCTGGTTCGACGTGCTACCGTTGTATGTTCAAAGAACCGCCAGCCGAGGGCACAGTGCCAACCTGTTCGCAAGCGGGAGTACTTGGCTCGGTGGTGGGAATCTTGGGCACTATTCAGGCTACGGAGACACTGAAATATATAACCGGAGCGGGCGAATTGCTCATCAACAAACTTTTGACATTCGACGCTCGTACGATGAATTTTATGAAGATGAATATTGCACCGCGCAAGACCTGCGAAATTTGCGGCAATGAGCCAACCATAAAAGAACTCTTCGACTACGAGCAGGCGGCGTGCAAAATCATTAGACATTCATAAATATATAATATGGACAACAACATAGCTCAAATGCTTGAAAACCAAAATGTAACTAACCCTAAAAAACTTTCGATAATTGCTTTTAGCGGCGATTTCGATAAGCTAACAGCCACATTTACTATAGCTACTGGCGCGGCAGCCGTGGGCTACGAAGTGAATCTGTTCTTTACCTTTTGGGGACTCGATGCCATAAAGAGAAAGACTGGTCGCGCTCCATTGGGTGGAGGCTTCATTGCAAAAATTTTTGGCATAATGATGGGCGGACTTTCCAATACTCCGACCTCACGATTCAACTTCTGCGGTTTTGGTCCGTGGATTTTTCGCAAACTGATGCGCAAAAACAATGTAGCTACGCTTGAAGAACTCGTGGAAGCGGCTAAAGCATTGGGCGTAAATATGTATGCATGCGAAATGGCTATGCATGTGCTTGGCCTGAAGAAAAGCGATTTTATCAACGAGGTGAAGGAAGAACTTGGCGTTGCTTCTTTTCTGAAAATTTCGGAAGGCGGCAGAACTATTTTTATATAAATTCACACGTTAAATAGACAAGACATGGTATATACATTAGATATTACGCACGAGCATTGCCCTATGACGCTTGTGCGTACCAAGCTAAAACTTTCGCAAATGGCCAAAGGAGACATCCTTGAAGTGCTGCTCAGCGAAGGCGAGGCGCTCAATAGTGTGCCTTCCGCCATAAAAGAGCAGGGGTTCAACGTGATCTCTGTGGAGCGTGTGGAAGGCTCGACGCATAAAATGATGATAGAGAAATAGGAACGTTACTTCCCCCCATTATTCAGGAAATCAGATACTTGTTTGGCTATGGAGAGCATTCCTTTGGCCGTCGGATGACCCTCTCGTAGTTCTATGGGCGACAATACTACATTGCTAACGCCATAGTGATTGCATACGTCGCTAAGACCTTGAGTGACAGCTTCGCTGAGGCCGTAGTTGGTTATGTTTATAATCTTGGCGTGCGAAAATGTGCGAGTAAGGTAGTCGAAGAGGTAGCAGGCGGCAGGCAGAAAACTCTTCAAGTCGTCGGTAGTCCAATCGGCATATTTCAGCTCACCAATGGGCGAATCTGCCCAGCTGTCGTTGGTGCCGCCGAATACGAAAATTACGTCCACCGAGTCGGGAATGTCGCTCTTCATACGTGTGATGAATGAAATGTTGGTGTAGTCGCTCTTGCCATAGCCAGTATTGCAAATGGTAGAGCCGCTGTAGCTCGAATTTATCACGAGGTCGCAGTCGCACGCGTCAATCAGGCGTTTCCACCACGTTTGATTTACGGAGTTAAGGATTCTGTTGCCATCGTAGTAGACTGCATAGCCTTGTGGAATCCAGCTTACGTATGTAGAATACGAATCGCCAAGAATAGCTATGCGTTTGCTATTCAATGTGTCGCACGAAATCTGTTCGTCTGTATTTACTTCGGCGCCTTCGCACGATAGATTCACGCACATAAGCGTGGCGCACACTATGGAGAATAATATCGATCTCATGATTGATTAGTTTTTAGCGATGTTCCAAATGTATGATATTTTGCGCTCTATTAATCATCCAATCAAAGCGAGGTGTTCGAGTTTCTCTTCGTCGAGGATGGTTATTTGTCGGCCATCAATTTTTATGATTTTCTCTTGCTGAAGGTCGCTGAGCGTACGTATGGCGTTCGATGTGGTCATATTGCTCAGTTTGCCAATCTCTTCGCGGCTCAGCAGTACGTTAAGTTGTCCATTTGTTGTCACGCCGTGCTCGTGTTTCATACGTAGCAGAGTGTAAGCAATTCGTCCGCGCAACTGCTTGTGTGTCAGTGAAAGACAACTGCGACGCGAGAACGTTAGTTGGTTGGCCAACTCATGTATGCAGAAAATGCAGGCATCAATATTATTATGTATGATATGCAGCGCCGTCTCTTTATCTATGCGCAGCAAACGGCAATCCTCAACCACTTCTGCCGACGTGGGGTAATCTTTGTCGGGGAATAGGGCGGAGTATCCAAAGAAATCGCCATCGCCAACGATGCGCACAATCATTGAATGCCCAGCGGCGTCGGTTTGCATAAGTTTAGCACGCCCATTAGTGATAAGAAGGATGCCTCGTGCGTCGTCATCTTTATTGAAAATGGTGTCGCCCGCATTGAGGTAGAGCGTCTCGGTGGTTTCGAATAGCAGTTGCATGTCGCTGTCCGAAAGTGTGCGGAATGGTGGCAAGGCGAGCAGTTCTTCTATAGTTAGTGGTTTTCTCTCCATAATGTTCAATATCTAATTATCCATAGTTATTCATTCAGAGCCTCGCGCAGTCGCCGCAAAGCCTTGCTAATCTGAGTCTCCACGGTGCGCTTCGAGATGCCCAATTGAGCGGCAATTTCGTCATTCGAGTCGCCATCGAAGCGGCTGCGTTTGAATATCAGTTTGCATTGGTCGGGCAGCGCCTCTATTGCGCTGGCTATCTTGGCAGTGGTTTCAGTGGCATTTATAATATTATCGATGCTGTCGTCGGCTTCTACGGCGGTCTGCTGAGCTTTCTCTGCATACATACGCTCAACTTTCTGATGCTTCAGTACGTTCAAACAGCGGTTGTGCACGGCGCGAAACAGAAACGACTTCACGTTGTCGATCTCAAGCGTGGCGCGCTCTTCGTAGAGCCACACCATCATATCTTGTACAACGTCGATGGAGGCGTCATCGTCGCATAGTATTTTGTTGGCAAAAAGGCAGAGCGAGGCATAATATTTATCATACAACATTTTGAAAGCGAGGTCGTTACCCGCTATCATCAGTTGAATGAGTTCTATGTCATCGCGTTTCTCCATTGGTGAGCGTTATGTTTTGGGGCGGCTAAAATAGTCAGTAATGGCTTTCGCTTTCGCCTTGCCAACAACATTTTCGAGCTCTTCGGCGGTAGCTTTGCCAATATTTTTCACACTGCCGAAGTGTTGCAGCAGTTTTTGCTTCGTTTGTGGGCCTATCGACTTTATCTCGTCGAGTTCCGATGTAGCTATAGATTTGCCGCGCTTCTTGCGGTGGAACGTGATTGCCGAGCGGTGAACCTCCTCCTGCATACCAGCAAAAAAACGAAAAATATCGTCTGTGCGGCGAATCTCGATGTGCTTTGGCGGAAAACCTATAAGTAGCTCATTTGTAGAATGTTTGTCGTTTTTTGCAAGGCCGAGAATAGGTATGTGCAACCCAAGAGCGTCCTCCGTAGCTTGACGGATCGACTCCATCTGCCCTGCGCCGCCATCGGCTACGATGAGGTCGGGTAATGGCTGCTGCTCGGCTACCAATCGTGCATATCTACGATTAACTACCTCATACATAGATGCATAGTCGTCGGGACCTTCGACAGTTTTTATATTGAAAAGGCGATAATCTTTCTTCGACGGCTTGCCATCTTTATACACAACGCACGCCGCCACGGGATATTCGCCTTGCGTGTTAGAGTTATCGAAAATCTCAATGTGGCGCGGTATGGTGGGCAACTGCAACTTGTTTTGCACCGACGCAAGCAAGTCGATGTGGCTGTTGCGACCGCGCAAAAACGTGTGATGCTTGAGCTTTTCGAGTGCATACATACGCGCGTTTTTCTCGCAAAGTTCGAGCAACTTTTTCTTGTCGCCCGTCTGCGGTATGATGAAACTGATGTTGGCAAATTCTACGTCGGGCATGAACGGCACGAATATGGTGCGCGAGAGCGTCTTTAGCGTGTCGCGGACTTCCACAATGGCGTGCGAGAGAATCTCCTCGCTGCTGTCGCTCAAGTTGCTCTTGAATTCGAGCGTAAACGACTGTAAGATACAGCCTTCCACTACGCGGATGAAGTTTACGTATGTCTCGTTGGTATTTTCATCATCATAAATAGCGAAGGCATCGGCATTGAAATTCGACGACGACGAAACCACCGACCGTGCTTGATATTCCGAAAGCCTATCGATGCGGTTTTTATATATGGCAGCAAGCTCGAAATTCAGCTCCTCCGAAGCGGCTAACATCTTGGCTTTCATGTCTTTTACCACTACCGAAGTGTGGCCGTTGAGAATTCTACGTATGTTGTCGATGCTCTGCCCGTATTCCTCTTCGCTGATGCTGCCAATGCACGGCCCCGAGCAGTTGCCAAGGTGATATTTGAGGCAACATTTGTAGTATCCCTTCGCGATGAGGTCGGGCTTCAAATCATAATTACACGTACGTAGAGAAAAAAGCGAACTGAACGTCTCGAACAGCGATTTTATGTGCGACGAGAATGTGTACGGACCGTAGTATAGCGAGCCGTCGCGCACAAGGTTACGCGTAATTTGCACACGCGGAAAACGCTCGTTGCGTATCACTATCCAAGGGTAAGTTTTGTCGTCCTTCAGCAAGATGTTGAATCGCGGCTTATACTTTTTGATGAGGTTGTTTTCGAGCAGCAGCGCATCCTCCTCGCTATTCACCACAATGTGTTTTATGTTATGTATGCGGCTGACGAGCAGTTGCGTTTTGGCGGTCTGCGTCTTGTTGAAGAAATATTGCGAAACTCTGTTCCTCAGCTTCTTAGCCTTGCCGACGTAAATCACTACATCGTTGACGTCGTAGTATATATATACGCCCGGTTGCAAAGGCAGCACGTCCACAAGTGCCTTCAATCGTTCAAGTCGAGATTCATTTGACTGCATGGGGCGAAGTTAGGTATAAGCGAATTGAAAATTGAAGATTGGAAATTGAAAATTCACAATTCCGAATCCAAACAAGCCAACAAGTCATTGACTTTGCCTGAGATTCTTCGCTACGCTCAGAATGACAAACCTGTTGGGGAATACAAATTCCATCTATTAGATGTAATACGCTCTGTTTCAATGTCGGAAAATTTGCTGCAGATGGTGCAGCATAGTTTCTGACGCTCAGCAACCCTCATGCAACTCGTGCAGCATAGTTTCTGACGCTCAGCAACCCTCATGCAACTCGTGCAGCATAGTTTCTGACGCTCAGCAACCCTCATGCAACTCGTGCAACATAGTTTCTGACACTCAGCAACCCTCATGCAACTCGTGCAACATAGTTTCTGACACTCAGCAACCCCCATGCAACTCGTGAGCATAGTTTCGCACGCTGCGCAACCCTCATGCAATCGCGGAAACGGATATTCACCCGTTTCGCAATCTGCTATAACTCGGAACTCGTAATTCGCAACTCGTAACTATAACAAAATCTTCTGGGCATTCTCTACGCGTTCTTTTGTGGGCGGGAGAACGCCGTCGAGTTTGTATTTTATGCCGAGCTTCTCGTATTTGAATTGTGCCATGTCGTGGTAGGGTAGCACTTCCACCTTCTTCACGTTTGGCAGCGTATCTATGAATGCGCGTAGTTCGGTCAGCCATTCGTCGTTGTCGGTGAGACCGGGCACGAGCACATGGCGAATCCAAACGTCTTTGCCTATTTCTGCCAAATAGCGCGCGCAGTCCAAAATGTTTTCGTTGGTGTGGCCGGTAAGTTGGCGGTGCATATCGCTATTTATATGCTTCAAATCGAGCAAAACGGTATCTGTGAGGCTCATCAACGTAGCGAATTTGCTGAAAAACGGTTCTTCGCGGGTGAAGGGTTGGGCAGCGGTGTCGATGCAAGTATTTATGCCGCGCTGCTTGGCTTTGCTGAATAGGTCGATGAGGAAGTCAATCTGCACCAAAGGTTCGCCACCGCTAACGGTTATGCCGCCTTTGTCGCGCCAATATGAGCGGAAACGTTCGGCTTTGTCGAGCAGCTCGTCGGCAGTCATTTCGGTGCCTTCGTTGAGGTTCCAAGTGTCGGGGTTGTGGCAATATTGACAGCGGAGGTGGCAGCCTTGCGTAAATATCAAGAATCGTATGCCTGGCCCGTCTACCGAACCGAACGACTCTGTGGAATGTATTCGTCCTTTTATTTCCATAACTATTCGTTGAGGCAAAATATGCACTAAAATAGAAAACGGCAGGCATAAATATGTATGCCCGCCGTACGTATAACGCTAAAACTTGTTATCGTATAACTATTTACAATGCTTCGTGAGCGCTACGAGCAATAACGTCGAGCTGCTGCTCGCGAGTGAGGTCGATGAACTTAACTGCATAACCCGAAACGCGGATTGTGAAGTTAGCATATTCCTCTTTCTCAGGGTGCTCCATAGCGTCTTTGAGCTTGTCGAGACCGAATACGTTCACATTCAAGTGGTGAGCGCCACGGTCGAAGTATCCGTCGAGAACGCCAACGAGAGTGTTGGTGCGCTCTTCGTCGTTGTGACCAAGTGCATTCGGGCTGATGGTTTGCGTGTTAGAGATACCGTCGAGGGCATACTCATAAGGCAACTTAGCAACTGAGTTGAGCGATGCAAGAAGGCCGTTCTTCTCAGCGCCGTAGCTTGGGTTAGCACCAGGTGAGAGTGGCGTACCAGCTTCGCGACCGTCAGGAAGAGCTGCGGTATACTTACCATAAACGACGTTAGAGGTGATGGTAAGGATAGAAGTGGTAGGCTCGCTATTACGATAAGTATGATACTTCTTGATGTCGGCGAGGAATGTCTTGAGCAACCAAACAGCTATTTCGTCGGCGCGGTCGTCATCGTTGCCGTAGCGTGGGAATTCGCCGTCGGTCTTGAAGTCGATAGGGAAGCCAGCTTCGTCGCGAATGATATGTACGGTAGAATATTTGATAGCGCTGATAGAGTCAACCACGTGGCTGAAACCTGCGATACCAGTAGCGAAGGTGCGGCGAACATCGGTGTCGATGAGGGCCATTTCGGCAGCTTCGTAGAAATATTTATCGTGCATATAGTGGATGAGGTTGAGCGTCTTAACGTATACGCTTGCCAACCAATCCATCATAACCTCGAAACGAGGCATGAACTCTTCGTATGTAAGAATGTCGCCAACGATAGGACGGAAGCCTGGACCACATTGCTCGCGGGTCTTTGCGTCTACACCGCCGTTGATAGCGTAGAGAACGCACTTAGCGAGGTTGGCACGAGCACCGAAGAACTGCATCTCTTTACCAGTCTGAGTTGCAGATACGCAGCAGCAGATTGAGTAGTCGTCGCCCCAAACAGGACGCATAACTTCGTCATTCTCGTATTGAATACTGCTGGTGGTTACAGAGATGTTTGCTGCGAACTTCTTGAAGTTTTCAGGCAAACGGCTGCTGTAGAGAACGGTGAGGTTTGGTTCTGGAGCAGGGCCCATATTTTGAAGCGTATGCAAGAAACGGTAGTCGTTCTTGGTTACCATGTGGCGACCGTCTTGACCGATACCAGCTACTTCGAGCGTAGCCCAAACAGGGTCACCGCTGAAGAGCTCGTTGTAGCTCGGAATGCGGGCGAACTTCACCATACGTAGTTTCAATACGAGGTGGTCGATAAGTTCCTGTGCTTCGCTCTCGGTAAGTTTGCCTGCCTCGAGGTCGCGGTTGATATAAATATCGAGGAATGTAGATACGCGGCCAACCGACATTGCTGCACCATTCTGAGTCTTGATAGCAGCGAGGTAGCCGAAGTAGAGCCATTGAACAGCCTCACGTGCGTTTGAAGCAGGTTTAGAAATGTCGTAGCCATAGATCTGCGCCATCTCTTTCATGCCTTTGAGGGCCTTAATCTGCATAGCAACCTCTTCGCGCAGACGAACTACTTCGTCAATCATGCCTTGGTCGCCAATGTTGTTGAGGTCATTCTGCTTTTCAGCTATGAGGTAGTCGATACCGTAGAGAGCCACACGGCGATAGTCGCCTACGATGCGGCCACGGCCATAAGTATCGGGAAGACCCGTAAGAATGTGGTTGTGACGAACGGCCTTCATCTCAGCGGTGTAGGCATCGAACACGCCATCGTTGTGGGTCTTGCAATATTTAGTGAAAATCTCGTGAATCTTGTCAGAAGGTTTGTAACCGTAAGTGGTGCAAGCTTGCTCTGCCATCTTTATGCCACCGAATGGCATGAAAGCGCGTTTCAGCGGTTTGTCGGTCTGCAGACCAACTACCTTCTCAATATCTTTAGTGTCATCGCCGATGTAGCCCGGGCCATAAGCAGTGAGGCTCGAAACAATTTCGGTTTCCATGTCGAGCACACCACCTTTGGCACGCTCTTGTTTTTGAAGCTCTTTCAGCTTCGCCCATAATTTGTCAGTATTGGCTGTAGGACCAGCTAAGAATTTTGCATCGCCCTCATACTGAGTGTAGTTCCATTGAATAAAGTCGCGAACATTAATCTCACTTTTCCAACGTTCGCCTTTGAAGCCCTGCCATGCTTCCACTTCCTGTTTCATTTTTTTTTCAGAGTTTTTTTGAGTTTCTTATTTCTGATAAGTTTGGCGCAAAAGTACCGTTTATATGTATGTATAATTTAGAATAGAAAAGATTTAATTCTTTTTTACAATATTCAATATTTATTGAATTTTAGCGTCTGTTCGTTTGCGTTTTCGTTCTCTCGCCACTCTCCACATGCGTCGCCAAATGCTCGCCATTTGCACTCATAAATGCCCCAGCGTATCCATGATGTTAATTATTGTGTGCTTCATTCTATAGCTACTTATAATGCTTCTCGTGATTTTTCAATTCTCAATTTACGTAAGTTTGCACACGCAAATCCCTAACGACAACTAACGTGAATCGACTTTATAAATTCCATAGTTCAAACGGCGCTGCCAACGAGGCGCATGTCATTATTTATACCGACTGCAAAGAACCGTTGTTCTCGCAGCAACTCATTGATATTCAGAAACAATTCTCAGATTTGCTTGCTTCGTCTGAAATGCGCGGATACAAGCCTGTGTTTATGCGCTATTTCGTCTCGGATGCTGCTAATCAGGTTGAGACGCTCAATAATTATGTGTCGCGCGACGAATGTGCAGTGAGCATAGTGCAGCAGCCGCCGTTGTGTGGCGACAAGGTTGTTCTTTGGGCTTATATGCTCAGCGATGTTACGACGAAGCGCATCGGCGAAGATTTCTACGAGGTTGAGCATGGCGCATATAAGCACTATTGGAAATCGTCGAGCATAATGAAGTATAGCGATTCGCTGCATCAGACCATCAAGCATTTTGTGGATTATATCGACGACCTGTCGAGCGTGGGGCTTTCGCTTGCCGAGAATTGTGTGCGCACGTGGTTTTTGGTTCACGATATTGATAGTAATTATGGCGGCGTGGTGAAAGGTCGCAACGAGGTGTTCGCAAAACATGGCTTGACCTCCGACACGCATTATATAGCATCGACGGGTATCGGTGGACGCCACGAGAAGGCTGACACAAAGGTTCTTATGGATGCATACGCCGTTGGTGGACTTCAGCCGCAGCAGATGAAATATCTGTATGCAAAAACGCACCTCAACCGCACAAGCGAATACGGTGTGGCTTTCGAGCGAGGTACATACGTAGATTACGGCGACCGACGCCAAATATTTATTTCTGGCACGGCGAGTATCGATAATAAAGGTAATGTGCTATATCCTAATGATATATGCAAACAGACGCAGCGTATGTGGGAGAATGTGTCGGCGCTACTTGCCGAGGCAGAAGCCGATTGGTCGAATGTGGCTTCCATCATCGTCTATCTGCGCGACTTGACCGATTATGCTGTGGTGAAACGCATGTTTGAGGAGCAATTCGGCAACACGCCATACGTAATAGTGCAAGCGCCAGTCTGCCGTGCCGCATGGCTAATAGAGATGGAGTGCATGGCAGTAGTTGAACGCAAAACATTGAATGTAGCTGATTTCTAAATAGATATTATGGCGTAAATATGCATTTGTTTGCAAACGTAAATACCTAAATAAGTAATATTCTTCGCACAATACTTTTCCCGCGTATGAATCTCGTCACATTAGACGAGTTTATGGCTACGATAAACAGTGAAAGATTGACCTAACACATGGCGCGCTCTGCGTTCTGCAGTTTGTTGTTCGACACAACATAATTATTACTAACTTCGCGCGCTAATTGACGAAATACTAATTCTCGCGTATTGCTTTGGTGTGCTTATAGTTACGAACTGGAGCCTGCGCATTTTATAAAGATTTATAGCATAAGATGGAAGATATTCTTATACGTGTCCTTCAAGTGGTAGCAAGCCTCTCGCTGCTCATTGTTACGCACGAAATGGGACATATGTTTTTTGCCAAACTTTTCGGAACGCGTGTCGAGCGATTCTACCTATTCTTCGACCCTTGGTTCTCGCTTTTCAGATATTATCCCAATGGCCCGGCAGAGGGCTCTCAGTGCAAAGAGGGCGGCTGGTCTATATTGAAAACTACCGAACTTTCGAAAGAAGAGGTTGAGGATGGCGAAGATGCCGATGGCAAGAAAAAATATCGTACCGAAACCCAAGCAAGCGGTCTGACTCTCTTTACATATTGCGCCAAGAAATCCGACAAACCTAAGAAAGGCTTCGTTGGCGACACTATTTTGGGTATCGGATGGTTGCCGCTTGGTGGCTACGTATCTATCTCGGGTATGATCGACGAATCGATGAACACCGAGCAGATGAAGCAGCCCGTGAAGGACTGGGAATTCCGCGCAAAACCAGCTTGGCAACGCCTACTTATCATGCTTGGCGGTGTGATGGTCAACTTCATCTCGGCGCTCATAATCTATTGGATGATTCTGTGGACTTGGGGCGAATCGTATCTACCTCTAAGTCAGGCTAAATACGGACTTATGTTCCACCCCGCGTTGCAGGAGGTCGGTTTCCAAGATGGCGATAAGATTGTTGGTATAGATGGTAATCCAGTAGATACCTATTCGGACCTCGCTGATGCTGTGCTCTACGCCGATTCTACGCGTTTCGATGTCGTTCGCGATGGCAAAGATACCGTGGTGATTATCCCATCGGAGTTCTATCGTACTATTCTCGAGCGCGAGGTTACACAGATGTTCGCCGTACGTATCCCAGCTCGCATCGATTCGGTGCTTGGAGGCATGGGCGCTAAGGAAGCTGGTATGCTCAGCGGCGATAGCATCATATCTATAGCAGGCGAACCTACTACATCGACAGCATCATTATTTGCACAACTCGAAGCGCATAAAGACTCAACGGTAGAAGTGGTTGTTGGTCGTGGTAGCGAAATAGATACTTTGCATGTAGCTATCGATGGACTTGGCAAAATTGGCGTTTACCTCACACCGGCTTCGCGCTGGATGACGCTTAGCACGCGCGAATATTCGCTCTTCGAGGCATTCCCAGCCGGCATAAGCAAAGGCATCGATATTTTGGGCGTTTACGTAAAACAGCTCAAACTCATCTTCACCAAAGAGGGCGCTAAGAAACTCGGCGGCTTCGGCACCATCGGTCAGATGTTCCCAACGTCGTGGGATTGGCAAACATTCTGGTTCAACACCGCGTTCCTTGCTATTATTTTGGCAGTTATGAACGTGTTGCCTATTCCGGCTCTCGATGGCGGTCACGTGTTATTCCTTCTGTTCGAGATAATTACGCGTCGCAAACCGAGCGACAAATTCCTTACTTACGCACAAATGACTGGTATGATATTGCTCTTGGCGCTGCTCGTCTACGCCAATGCCAACGATATTATACGCGCATTTTTGAATTGATACCTACGCAGCAATGCAATTGGTGAAATCGATATATTCAATACTTATCTTGCTGACATTCAGCGCTTCTGTAAACGCTCAGTCGACAGGAAAGAACCCGCAGATACCAGAGTATATATATGTATCGCGCATGGAGCGGCTCGACAAACAGTCGCCCATAAAGCTTGAGTATAATGCTCAGGTTCGTGCATATATCGATGTTTACCTTGAGCGCCGCCGCGACCATTTGGCAAATATCGTTGGGCGTTCGCAGATATATTTCCCCATCTTCGAGGAGTATTTGAGTAAGTATAATCTGCCGCAAGAACTGAAATATTTAGCCATCATAGAGAGTGCGCTCGACCCTAAGGCTCAGTCGAAGTCTGGTGCGATGGGTTTGTGGCAATTTCTTTATCACGCTGGCGTAATGCTCGATTTGCAAGTGTCGAGCTACGAAGATCAGCGTTGCGACCCTATTAAGAGCACCGATGCGGCTTGTCGTTACCTCTCATACCTATTCCAAACCCTTGGCGACTGGCAACTTGCGCTTGCGGCGTATAACGGCGGCGTAGGAACGGTGCAGAAAGCCATTGAGCGTTCGGGCGGCAAGAAAAACTTTTGGGAACTCGCGCCATATCTCACTTCCGAGATGCGCGCGTACGTGCCCGCGTTCATTGCGGTTAATTATGTGATGAACTATTACGACTTGCACAACGTAGTGCCTGTGAAGCAGCAGTGGACGTACAACGACCTCGACACGGTCTACGTAAATATGAGCCTCTCGTTCGACCAGATTTCACGTGCGTCGGGCGTGTCGCGTGAGAATTTGCAACAGCTTAATCCTCAGTATATAAAGGATTTTATAGCGTATGTAGACGAGCCCAAAATTCTTGTGCTGCCTAAGCAAAATGTGGCTCGATACATAAAAAACGAACATCACCTCAAGCCTGATGCTATGCCCGATATGGCTGGCTACTTCGGTTCGCGACCTACGCGCGTTGTAGAGACTACGCATCTGGTGCAAAAAGGTGAATATCTGCATAAAATAGCTATGCGCTATCATACTACAGCAGAGCAGATTATGCAATGGAATAACTTAGAAACTAAGGATATAAAGATTGGTCAGACGCTAACCATAAAGACTGTGGAAGAGGAGTCGCCATTCTTCTTTATTGCCTACGAAAAATTATGAAAGACATAGTCAATAGATTTTTTTCATACGTATCGTTCGATACGCAGAGCAGCGAAACTTCAGGGAAAACGCCTTCGAGCGACGGTCAGATGGTGTTTGCTAAGCATTTGGCAGACGAGCTCCGTATGCTTGGACTTAGCGAGGTAGAAGTTAGCGAATATGGATATGTAACTGCCACTATACCAGCTACTACCCAAAAGAGCGTGCCAACAATTGGCTTTATCGCTCACATGGATACAAGCCCCGACTACAGTGGTCGCAATGTTCGCCCGCGCATCGTACGTAATTACAAAGGCGGCGATGTGGAACTCTCGGCTGAACCTAAGGTAATTATGAAGGTTGCCGATTTTCCCGAACTGCTCCACTACAAAGGTCAAGACCTCATTGTGGCGGATAGTGATACGCTCCTCGGTGCCGACGACAAAGCTGGCATTGCTGCTATAGTTAGCGCTGCATCGTATCTGCTCAAAAATGTTGATATTGAGCATGGTAATATTCGTATCTGCTTCACACCCGACGAGGAGATTGGCGAAGGTGCCGACCACTTCGATGTTGAGAAGTTTGGCGCCGATTGGGCCTACACCGTCGATGGCGGTGAGATTGGCGAGTTGGAGTACGAGACGTTCAACGCTGCCGAGGCTACGCTGACTTTCCACGGACGCAATGTTCACCCAGGCTATGCATATCACAAAATGCGTAACTCTATGCGCCTTGCAGCGTCGTTTGTAGATATGCTGCCACGCCACGAAACGCCCGAACATACACAGGGCTACGAAGGATTCTACCACCTCATTCAAATGAACGGTACGGTGGAAAATTCTACGCTCAAGTACATAATACGTGACTTCAACCGCGACCGCTTTGAATCGCGCAAACGCGAAATGGAGCACCTCGTAAATAAAATGAATGCAGAATTCGGCGATGGCACTGTAGAGATAGCCCTTCGCGACCAATATTACAACATGCGCGAGAAGATTGAACCCGTGATGCACGTTGTGGAACTTGCCAAACAAGCTATGACGGAGTGTGGCATTGAGCCTAAGACTATTCCAGTTCGTGGTGGTACAGATGGCGCTCGCCTTTCGTTCATGGGACTTCCTACGCCGAACCTCTTTGCAGGCGGATTGAATTTCCACGGTCGCTACGAATTTTTGCCCGTAAATAGCCTTCAGAAAGCTGCCGAGGTGGTAGCAAAAATCGCTGTTCTCGCAGCTAAATAATTATATGAACACAAATGAATGGGCATGACAACTTGCCCATAACTAACACAAATAAATAGTAACACGAAGAAATGTTTTGCATAAATAGATACGTAGCAATTACCATTATTTCAACAAGTTGCATGGTGGCAGCGGCACAAAATATAGAGAAATGCGCACTCGACACGCTGCCCACCGAAGATAAATACACCTGCGTGGTGCTCTTTTCCGACTCCACTTGGTCGCTCGTCGACCTCGGACACCCACAAGTTGGCGACGACGATGATTTCTACGATGGCTGGAACACCGAGAAAATTCACGCCTTCAAAGATGTGTCGATAGCACAGTTGCCCGAAGAGGTAGAACTTCACCTCATTGATAGTATAAATAGTCGTTACGTGGCGCCAATCAAAGGCCACGTGCGTTCGGGTTTTATGTTTCGTCGCCGCCGTCCGCATCATGGCGTAGATATTCCGCTTGTTGTAGGTACGCCTATCTACGCGGCTTTCGATGGCAAAGTACGTATAGTTAGAAATACGCGTCAGGCTGGCGGCTATGGCAACCTTGTGGTGGTGCGCCACCCGAACGGATTGGAGACGTACTACGGCCACCTCTCGAAGCACAATGTGCGTGAAGGCGAGTTGGTTAAGGCTGGCGAGATTATCGGCTATGGCGGCAACACTGGTCGCAGCACAGGCCCACATTTGCATTTCGAGACGCGCTATATGGGTAAACCGTTTGACCCCCAACGTGTTATAAATTTCGAAACAGGCATGTTGCGCGACACGGTATTTGTGCTCAAGCGTCACTATTTCAATATCTATTCTCACTACGGATTGACTGATGCAGAGTCGATAAAAGCGGCTGAACGTCAGATACATACGGTGCGCTCGGGCGATACGCTTGGCGGTCTTGCGCGTAAGTATCATACCACCGTTAGCAACATCTGCAAGCTCAACAAAATGTCGGCTAAGAAGACGCTGCGCATTGGTCAACGCCTGATTGTTAGATAGTTATATACATACATATTGATACGCGACTTCGACGAAATATTGGCGGTGCTGATAGCTGACCATCAGCCGTTTGGCATTATGCCCGTGCCATTCATAATAAAGAAAAACAACGACGCTGCCAATACCTATGCGGTAGTCGAGCAAGTGTCGTATGATATGGTAAACGGCGGTCGTGCGGCATTCACCGACGAAGAGCGTTTGGCTTTGCGCCAATTCAACACCATTTCCGACCAGAGTATTCAGCGAGTTTTTGCGCCGCGCGAATCGTTGCACTCCTTTATGCACAAGAAGTACGACGCGCCGTCGATGGAGATTCTGCGTAAGTATGTAGAGAAACGCATCGTCGACGTGTTGCCATACGCGCATAAGGCTGGCATTCCGTTTTTTATTCGCGGATTGAAGTCGAAAGTTATCTACGAAAGCGATCGCCTCCACGTAGACCTCGATGGTAATAACATAAAACTCTTCTTCACCCTGAGTGACAAAGGCTTGAGCTACAAAATAAAGCTCAGCGACGGCGTCGACGACATCGATATTTACGAGAGTAAAAAGATGATCGAACTCTGCGCCGAGCCTGCCATTGTGGTTGTGGCAAAGCGGCTGATGAAGTTCGAACGGACAAATGTTACGCGTTTGCGTCCGTTTGTCAAACAGCAGCGAGTGGTTGTGCCGCCTGCATTGGTCGATAAGTATATGAATACATACGTACGTAGCTGCATAGAGAGCTACAGCGGCGTGCGTGCCTATGGCTTCGACATAGAGAGCGAGAAGGTGCCTTGCAAACCCATCATTCGTGTGCAGCGCGTAGATATGCTGTGGAACATTCTGCTGCAATTCGACTACGGTGGCGAGGTATTTATTTATGGTGATGGGCGTCGCAAGACCAGTATCAGCCGCAATTACGATGGTGGATACATATTTACAACGCTCCGCCGCCAATACGACGAAGAGAAGCGTGTGGTGAATATGCTTGCCGAAATTGGTCTCGACGTTGAGAAGGATGGCGTTGTGGGTAAAGAGTTGAAGATTAGCCGCATCACGCCGTTTGAGATAATAGATCTGCTTACGCAGCACGACGCTTGGCTCGAAGAAAATGGCATAGCTACGGACATCGTCGACGGTGCGAAACGCTATGTCACGGCTCGCCCCAACGTAAATATTAGTGTAGATAACAGCAACGACTGGTTCGAACTCTATGGCTCGGTAGATATTGCCGGCATAAAAGTTCCGTTCGTAAATCTGAAAGAGTACATTGTGGCACGCAAGCGCGAGTTTGTGCTGCCCGATGGTTCGATATTTCTGCTGCCCGAAGAGTGGTTCACCACGTGGCAAGAGGTTTTTGCCATGAGCAGCGTAGAGAATGGCAAACTGCGAGTGAACCGCGCCCACGCAGCGCTCTTGCCCGATTTTGTTATGCCGCAAGAGTCGGAGGAACGACAACTCCCGACGTCCACTACAGAATTTCGCGGCCATATCAATGGTCAACTGCGCGACTATCAGCAAGTTGGTTTTCGCCGTCTGCTTACGTGGACTGAGAATAATCGTGGCGGCATCCTCGCCGACGACATGGGTCTGGGCAAGACGCTGCAGATGATTTCGCTCTTGAGTCATATATATGCACAGGGTACCAACACCGCCGCGCCATCGTACAACACTACTGGACTGAAGGCTTCGCTTGTGGTTGTGCCGGTGTCGCTCGTTGCTAACTGGCGCAGTGAGCTAAAGCGTTTTGCACCGCAACTTTCGGTTTGTAATTATGCCGAAAATCGTCTCTCATCGCCTTGCGTTGCCAACGCGTTCGACTCGTATCACATCGTTGTAACTACCTACGGGCTTTTGCGCAACGACGTGCAGATGCTCGCTCCCTATAAATTTTGCTGCCTAATTATGGACGAAAGTCAGGTGGCTAAGAATCCTGCGTCGAAGATCTACCACGCTTTGGCATCGCTCACTGCCGACCACCGTTTCACCATGAGTGGTACGCCGGTAGAGAACCGCCTCAGCGATCTTTGGGCACAGATGTCGCTTGTAAATCCAGGCTTACTTGGCTCGCAGACCTTCTTCCGTAACTATTTCGAAACGCCTATAACCGCCGAAAATAATGAGGCTCGCAAGCAGCGTTTGCAGATGTTGGTGGCGCCATACATATTGCGCCGAACCAAAAACGAGGTACTCACCGAGCTCTCCGACCTCACTGTGCAGGAGATTCGTTGCACCATGCCCGAAGGCCACAAACGTTTCTACGACCGCATTCTCTCGAGCTGCCGCAATACTTTTTTGTCCAATGGCACGTTCGATTTGTCATCGGCAAGCGCCAAGTTTATGACCTTGCAAGCCATTACGCGCCTTCGACTTGCGGCCAACCACCCGGCTCTCATCGATGCAGAGTACGACGGATTGTCCGGAAAACTCGAAACGGTCATCGAACGCCTTACCTCGGTTGTCTCCGAAGGGCATAAGTTGCTCGTCTTCTCGTCGTTTGTGCGCGACTTGCGTTTGCTCTCTGCTCGCTTAGACGATTTGCAAATTGGACATTGCATACTTACGGGTTCGGTGACCAATCGTGCCGAAGTGATTCGCGATTTTGTTGATAATGAAGATAAAAAGGTGTTCCTTATTTCGCTAAAGGCTGGTGGTGTGGGCTTGAACCTCACCTGTGCCGACTACGTGTTTGTGCTCAATCCGTGGTGGAATCCGCAAGCCGAGATGCAGGCCATCAGCCGCGCGCATCGCATGGGGCAGAAAAATCCCGTTTTTGCATATAAGTTCATTACCAACGACACTATAGAGGATAAGATTCTCAACCTCCAGCGCCGCAAACTCGGACTCTCAAGCGATTTCGACTTCAGTGGCGACGTATATAGCGCCAACACCGAACTGCTCTCCTTTAGCGCCAATCCGCTTGCCGACATCAGCGACGAAGAGACGAAGTCGTTGTTTGAATAGTTCTGTTTCTCGCGCAGAGGACACAGAATACGCAGATTTATTAGGATTTTCAGGATTATATGATGGTTGTAATTCAGTGCTTTTCGTAGTTAATACAAATCAAATCTGTATAGTTTCCCGTTGTATCTGTATTGGCATTGTCTTGCTAATTGATATTCGCAATTTTTGCGAATGCTTTGTCAAAAATATAATTTAGCAGCCGAGTTTTGACTATAGTAGTATGCGATGAAGGTCACTTTTGATAAGACATACTTATTGGAGCTGTATACGAGCGGAAAGACATCAGACAAAAAGTATCGTTTCCAACCAGATGTTGTTAGGCGATATGTAAAAGTG
>JAEEGL016667060.1_pt1 | contig 21077 bp, 19 predicted proteins | sample 9134231 | NCBI WGS metagenome assembly JAEEGL01 (sample SAMN16246548, study PRJNA631951) | gut metagenome | biome: gut microbiome; feature: rumen; material: fiber-attached | host: Bos | place: Iran: Karaj | collected 2018-10 | reverse complement strand
ATTGGTCAACTTTCAGATATGAGTGTTGAAATAACAGAAAGACCTTCATACACTATCCACTATGATGCAAATGGTGGTTCAGGTAATATGAGCGATCAATCAATATATCTAGGAGAAACAGCAGCATTAAGAGCAAATACATTTACTAAAGAAAATGCAGTATTTAATGGCTGGAATACAGAACCAGATGGATCTGGAACAGCATATATAGATACTTACCAAATCACAAGTGATTTAGGAAATGCAGATGAAACTATAACTTTATATGCTCAATGGATTCCAATAATTCATTACTATGTACATTTTGATGCAAATGGTGGCTCAGGTTCTATGGACGATCAAGACTTAATTTATAACGATCCTCCAGCGCCATTAACTGAAAATGCATTTACAAGAACTGGTTATGAATTTAGAGGATGGAATACTGAACCGGATGGTACTGGTACCCGTTATGCTAATAAAGAAGAAGTTCGAAACTTAAGTAGTATTGAAAATGACATAGTTACTCTATATGCAGAGTGGTGGAAGGTTGAATACAATCTACCAGGAGATATAGTATTTGATGGAACAGAAAATACATTTATAGATACGGGCATTAATGTATTTGATTCAACAAACTTTAATAAAGATTTCGAAATTCGATTTACATATAAATCAGTAGACAGCGATCAATTAACATATACAGTTAAACAACCTACAATCATGAATGTAAGAGATGAATCAAATCCTAAAGGACCTGGATTTATGCTTCGTTTCCAAAGTAGTAAACTTACTGAAGTATCAGTTATGGGAAAATGGAACAATAGTACATCTAACGCTACTAATTATGGTACTATTAATACAAATAAAGCTCCAATCGAGTTTGTATTCAAAAGAGAAGGCGGAGTTGTTTCAGCACAGTACTTCTATGGTAATAATCAAAGTGCTACTATCAGCATGTTTGATCAAGGAAGTTGGAACTTAAATCAAGAATTCGCAACCAATGTTGCCTTTGGAGGATACTTCGACGGAGCAAATAACAATGTCCCTGGAAGATTCTTTAAAGGTACCTTAGCTGATATAGTAATTTTAATGGAAGAATAATAAAGACTAGAGTAATCTAGTCTTTTTAATTGACTATCTTTCATTTTCCATTTAGAATAATTAATTACTAAGAGGGATATTATGAGTTTAATTAGTTGCAATGATTTCGAATTAGAATTCTTAAAATTATATAGCATTGAACCAACTGAAGATGGTTTTATAGATAGCAATACTGGTGATATTATTAGTTTTTCTGAAAAAAATGAACAAATTAATTCAGTAAAAGAGAAAAGAAAATACATTTATAAGTCAAAGAATGGCCTAGTAATTGAATTTACAAGAACATATGAACCTAGAAAAAAGACTTTAGTTAAAGTTGATATAATCAAAAACGGTTATCATCATTGGGCTGAAGAAAACCGCGATATAGATGTCCCAATAATTACTAGAAGAGAAATCGGCGTAGATAGTGTAGTAGCTGAAGTTCCTGGCGTTAAATGCAGCAAGTATATTTCAAAAGAAAGTTCAAGTATTAGTGTAAATTATATAAGATATTCTGACTATATATCATATACTTTCCTCTCACACAGTAAAGATTATATATCAGCAAGAGACTATTATAATATCGTAGCTTCATTATCAGCTTTATATACTAATGCAACTCACGTTCAATCTGATCGACCAAAAGAAATAGATAATATAGAAACATACGATGAACAAATCGAATTATCTATGGAAAATTATATTAAAGTTTTAACTAAAACAATAAATAATATATTTAAAGATGACCAAGAAATGAGAGAGTTCTATATAAAAGGTATTCCATATTTATGCAAGGGATTAGAATCAACTATGATAATGCCATTTAGATACAGAGAATACTTTAATCGTCGAATGGAGAAACGAAAGAAAAGAATTGAACAAGGATATACTGGAGAAGAAAAAACAGCTAAATTAAAAGAATTAGTGGAAATGGTTAGATATCTTGATGAATTCTATCCAAATCTAGAAATAAATACAAAAGACAAAAATAATTTAGAATTATAGTTATTAAGGGATGGTTTTGATGAAAAAATTAGAAGATTTAAATTTAAAAAATAAAAAGGTAATAATTTTTGACTTAGATGGTACATTAATAGATTCAATAGGTATCTGGAACATGACAGACCAAAAAATGATCCATGACTATGGAAATAAAGATGTAGACCAAGAAACAATTCAAGCAGAAAGAGATTATTTTCTTAATAATAATCCTAGTAGTGATATCTATACTGCTTACTGTGAGTATTTAATTAATAAATATGGCCTAAGTGTAAAAGATCCTAGAGAATTATCAAATATAAGAAAAGAAATATCAAACAAAGTATTAAGTAGTGAAATTGGGTTTAAAGAAGGTGTTTCAAGACTTATATATAAACTAAAAGGCTTAGGCTATAAATTAGCTTTAGCTACAGTTAGTACAAGAGAACAAATAGAAATCTATTACAAAGAAAATCAAAAAATGCTATCAGAAATGAATATAGAAGAAGTTTTTGATTTCATTACTACAAAAGAAACAGTAAAAAATAAAAAACCAGATCCAGAAGTATATAATGTCATAATGGAACATTTTGGTGTACCAGCTAATGATTGTTTAATCTTTGAGGATTCTTACACAGGAGTTCTTGCAGCAAATAGAGCTGGAATAGAAGTAGTTAACGTATATGATAAATATTCTGATGTAGATAGAGAAAAAATCAATGAATTAACCGATTATAGCATCCAAACATATGGTGAATTTATTGATACAAAAGTTAAAGAATTAGAAATACCAAAACCATTCAAAATAGGTTTAGCTAAATACCAAAAAGAAAATAGATATTTAGCTGATTGGGAAAAGCAAATGATACAAGACATCGATGAGATAATCGAAAGTGAATTAAAACAATTAATAGAATCTGAAAGTAAGCCACGTCCACGTATCGCTCCAATGTACAAAGGTAATCCTGCAGCTTGCGAATTATACAGAAGCAAAAAAAGAGCAGAATACGAAAGAGAATATAGAGACAATTATACATTAAAGAATTTAAAACAATGTGGAATAGATATGAAAGCATTCGAGAAAACATGGATGTGTGTTTGTGCAAGATCATCAATTCTCCTAGGTTGCATTCAAGACAAGCTAGATGGATTCTACTACGATGATAATGGTGAAAGAATTCAAAGCGGTCATGTAATGAATCTTAGTGAAGTACAAACTAGTTATAAAGATGGAGTTCTAACAATTAGTGATGGTTCAGTATCACACGAATTCTATGTAGATGAACATCAAATCATCTATGTTAATGGGGAAAATGTCCTAAATCTAGCTCCAGTACCAACTAAAGAAGAAGAAAACCAAATGATTAGAGATCTTATGAAAGATATGGAATCAGATCGCATTCAACATGAAAGAAAAGTTGAAAGAACCATGAAATTTGCTAGAGATTACTATTCAAAATAAATAAAACAAGGGCAACCTTGTTTTTTTATGCTATAATGACATTAGGTAGTGGTATTAATGATAAATGGGTCAGAAAAAGTAAAGAAAAAATTAAGTAAATATTTTACTGAAGAAGAAATACATTCGTTATTCATCGAACTAGAAGATCATCAACGTGCAAAAAGATTAAACGAAAACTATTTTGTTAAAATCGGCAGGAACAATAACGAACTGTTTTTTAGTAACTTAGAAAAAGAATTAACACTATATAAAGAGAATCCCAAAAACAAATACCTACCGAAACTAATAGATTCATATCACAATAAAGAAGTATGTTTAATAGTACTAGAAAGAATTAAAGGAAAAACTATTGGTAAAAACAGAAATAATTTTAGAACTCATTTAACTGAAGAAGAGAGAAAAAGAATAGCAAAAACTATTTTAAAAATTAAAGATTTAAAAATAAAAACAAAATTAGAAGATAACTATAATAGAGAAGAAAAACTAGATAAATATCTTGAAAAATCAAAAGAATATTTAGATATCAAAACATACAATAATATTATTGATATTAAAAAAGAAATAATAAAAGAAGAATACCCAAAGGTAATAGCTCATGGCGATTTAATAAACACCAATATATTGATTAATTCAAACAATCAATATTTAATCGACTGGGAATATATCTCATTAAAACCAAAGTATTATGATTTAATCTATTTCTCATTGTTTTCTAAAAAACGTCATTCTATTGATTTATTATATGAAATGAACCTAAATGACAAACAAGTTAACGAAGCTTTAAAAGATGGTATTATTATCTGCTTAAAAGAAATAAAGAATAACGCAAAGCTATTTGGTTTATTAAAAAACAGAATAGTTAAAAAGAGCATTAAAAGATGGCGAAAAGAATTAGTATACATATTAAAAGAATTTGAATAAAAAAGACTAAATAATTAGTCTTTTTTTTATTTATAAAGAGACAACCAAAAATTGCGCAAAATATAGTATTAAAGTATAATAATAAACTGATTCGAGGGGTTATTATGGAATTTAATTTCTTTAAAAGAATATTTAAAAGAAATATTGATGAACAAAATAAAACAAGTGATGTAGCAACTATTGATACAAGTTTTATTCGTGTGCCAAAATTATCACAATTAAGTAAAGAAAATAAAGAGAAAGTACTAGAAAGATTTAGAGAACTAAATCTAGAAAACTATGAGTCAATATTAAAATTTAGTGATGATTTAATTGATCCAATAAATAAAGAAAGAATAATATTAAGTAAAACTCTAGAAAGATACATAGATTGGCAACAAGAAAACAAAAATCCAACAAATAATCGTACAGATAAAGAAAGAGCTGCATATAACGTAAACTTTGCTATTTTAGCAAATAAGGAGTTTAATACAATAATAGCCAACATACTAAATATTAAAAAAGAATTAGAAATTAGATTAATAGCTCTAGATATGTTTATCAAAAAAGAAGAAAAAAGAGTTTATGGTATCAGAGGCATTTTTGATAGAGCTGAAAGAATAAGATATATCAATCACAAAAACAGATTATTAAGCGAAAGAGATAGATTGAAAACATCTATAAAAATAAATAATAGTATATTATTAACTATTCAAAACGATATTGAAGGTAACGAAATAGTAAAATTAGGATATGAAATAATGAGAAGATCTTCAGAATTATTTAAACAAAATAATAATGAAGAAAGTTTTGAATCAGAAGTAAGAAGAACATTTGCTCTTCATATAACATCAATAATAAACGAAACTAATTACTTTAACCTAAATGAACAATTAAAAGAAGAATTAACAGCATTTGCTGTGACACTAATTGGAGAAGATAGCCCTTTTGGTGGAAAAATAAATAGAATAAGAGTAAATGAAATAATAGAGTATGGAACAAGATTTCCAGAACATAGTGATTGGAGAGATTTAACAAGATATACTCCAAGTAATCAAATGGAAGGATTATACCAAATGGTAACCAACTATTCTCACCATGTAGAAGAAATAGCTCACAACCGCAGATTTGAATATAAAAAATATATAGAAGAAATAAATTCAATTATTAATAAATATGAGAGTACACCAACTAATAACTGGAATAGAGAAGAATTAGAAAAACAAATTCAGCACTATTCAAAAGAAACTAAAGAATATATCGAATTATGTAATAGACATTTAAGCGATGAAAGTAAAAACGAATTAAGAGACGACTTATTCAAATTAATATATTTATTTGGTTTACTCATCAATAGAGATTTATCTAACCTTTTAGAAAAAACATATTGGAATACTCCCGAAGATATAGAATACTTCAAAAACTATTCAATAGATTTAGCAAACGATCTATTAAAAAAAGTAGAAGATAAATATGGAATAAAAGCAGATACAAGCAGCCATATAACAAAGTGGCAAGAAAATAGAAGCAGAAGAGATTTTGTAAATAATAACTATATAGATAACTTTATAAAATTATACGATTTATTACAAGGTAATAAAGAAGCTTTAAATATTTCACTAGAATTTAAAAAAGAAGATTTTAAGGGTTACGATTTCTATTTTAATTCATATAGAAGTATGAGTGTTGAAGATTATTACTATATGATGAAATATCTAGGATCAACATATGGAGAAACATTATCAAAACTAGAAACAGGAAAAAGTATATTAGTAGATAAAGAGGCAGACGATACAGACTTCGCCAAATTTGTAACAAGAATATATTTAAAAGAAATCCAAGAAGAAGATGTTGAAAACAAAAAAATAGTAATTGTACCAGAACCTGTAGTAATAGGTCCAACATTTGGAGAATCTAAAGACAAAAAAGATATAAAATATCTTGATCAAGGAGAAATATTATTCTTATCAACTTACAGACAATTAGATGACATAAAATTCTATATACAGCATTTCAAAAAAGTAAAAACAATACTAGTAACAGAAGAGGCCATGTCTGAATATACACCAATAGAAAAATACTATGATAGAAAATTTACAGGAGTAAAAATAGGAGGCTTATTCGATATTACTTATTCTGTATATTCAGAAGAATATAAAGCAGCTTATCAAATGATACATGGTAATAATAGAGTAAAAATAATGACAATCCCTAACATAACAAAATATAATGAAATATATAAACAAGTAGAAGAATTATGGGGAGTTAAAGAATCTAAAGACAGCACTCTAAACCTAAAAAAGTAAATACAAAAATTAGAGAACAATTTTTTAAATAAAAAGACATATGTTATAATAATTTCATTGAGAGGGGACATATAATGAAATATATATGTACAAATCCAGAAGTATTGGTAAAAGAAATTAAAGAAAATGGCATTTATGGTCGAGATATGATAATGAGTAGAATCAATCTTGGCAAATCAGAACCTGAACATGGTTTGGGAGCTAGAATTGTTAATCCATGTTTAGACTTTGCTAAAGGATTAATTCCAGAAGCAAATATTACTGAAGCTTTTAGTTACACTTACAATTCAAGCAGACACAATGTTGGTCATATCTATGTTTGGGAAAATTTAGAAGAAATCTTTGAAATAGAAAATATTGAAAAAGACAAAAACGGTGAAACATTAATACATGTTAGATACATGCCAGCAAAACTAGAAAGAACTAGAAGTGAAGAAGAAAAAGAACAAGCTAAAGAAAAATGGGACAAACTAGAAGAAATATATCAAAGTCAAGGATTAAATTCATACACAGACGAAGAAGTAAATGTAATAGTTAACAGTGTAATAGATAAATACACAGAAGACCTAGCAAAAAGAGAAGATGTTGTTATAGAACAATCTCCATTAGCTGGTAGTATTTATTTAGGAGGAGGAACAAACTATTTCCTTGAAAATCTAGAATATAACTTTAATGGTGAAAAAATAATTGTTGAAGCTCTTACTAAAGGAGATCCTGATGCTCATATTGAAGTATCAGAAAGTAGATTCCCAGATGAAAAAGGCTTAATGGATGTAACAATCTATAGAAAAGCTAAAAACGGGAAAAAGGAACGTCTAGCAATCGTTATGGTAGATGCTGCAGAATATCCAGAATATGGTAAAGAAATAAGTTGTAGAATTCTTAATAGAAATTATGATCTACATGATGTTCTTAATTCATTTCATCCATGGTATTACTACATTGATCCAAATACAGATGATATAAAAAGAGGAGAAGAAAAAAGAGTATCAGAAGAAGAATTTAAAGAATTTATTAAAGATATGGTATTACCAGAAAAAATCGAAAAACTAAAAGAAGTTTTCTGGAAAAAAATGAAATTTGTAGTAATCGATGAAGCAAATCCATCTCCAAAGAAAGATATTCAATGGGGAATTATTGAAAGAGGAGACTGGCCTGAAGAATTAAAGAATCAAACACTTGAAATTGATTTATCATTGGCAAAAAATCAAGGAGTTACTCAATCAAAATAAAAGATTAAGTTAAAGCTTAATCTTTTTTATTATATTGAAGCAAGAACAATTGTTTGTTATAATAGATATATATTAAAAAAGGTGATATATATGCTATATTTAACAAAATTCAATATGTTATCAGAAAATGATGAATTTGAAATATTAAAAACAAAAATGGATATACATAATAATTTCTATCCATTACATATTTTTCCTGAGAAAGGTTTAAAAGAAATAGAGTTTGATCCAATCACAATCTTTTATGGTGGAAATGGCTCAGGTAAAACAACAATTTTAAATATAATAAGTTCTACTCTAAATGCTTCCAAAAAAAACATTGATAAAAAAAGTGAATTCTTCGACAAATATACAGAAATATGCAGTAATAAATATGAAACAATTCATTTTGATGAATGTAAAAGCATAAAATATATTTCAAGCGACGATGTATTTGACTATTTATTAGATTTAAGAGCAATAAATTCAAATATAAATAGAAGAAAAAGTGCTCTAGTAAATGAATACTATGAATACAAAAACAATCCTTCAAAAGGACATAATAGTACCCTAGAAGAATACGAGGAATTAAAAAATAGAGTAGATAGTAACAAAATGACTGCATCAAACTATGTAAGAACAAGACTTAGAAACAATAGCATAATTCAAGAATCAAACGGTGAAACAGCTTTAGATTTCTGGCAAAGAGAAATAGAAGACAATTCAATATATATAATTGATGAACCAGAAAACAGTTTATCCGCAGAAAACCAATTAAAATTAAAGCAATTCATAGAAGAATCTGCAAGATTCTATAACTGTCAATTCATAATAGCTACTCATTCACCATTTCTATTATCATTGAAAAGTGCAAAAATATATGATTTAGATTCACAGCCAGTACAAGTAAAGAAATGGAACGAATTAGAAAACGTTAAAGTATATTATAATTTCTTTAAAGATAACAAAGATATTTTTGAATAATAGGTGAAGTACATGAAATTTATAAAAACCAAAACAATTTTAACAAAAGTAAATTATGGTAAAGACTGGTATGGAGTCGATTACAATATGAATCTTTATAGAGGATGTTCTCACGGTTGCATTTATTGTGATAGTAGAAGTAACTGTTATCATATTGATAATTTCGATACCCCAAAAGGAAAAGAAAATGCTCTTGCCATATTAGAAAGCGAATTATCTAAAAAGCGTGAAAAAGGAGTAGTAGGAATTGGTTCAATGTCAGACACCTACAATCCTTTTGAAAAGGAATACGAGCAAACAAGAAACGCTTTAAAATTATTATCTAAATATAATTTTGGTGTATCTATTGATACTAAAAGCGATCTAATACTTAGAGATTTAGATATACTAAAAGAGATTAACAAAAAGAACAATGTAATAATCAAATTCACCATTACGACTCCAAGTGATGAATTATCAAAAGTCATCGAGCCACGTGTTTGCCCATCATCTAAAAGATTTGCTGCTATAAAAGAACTAACTGATAATGAAATATTTGCAGGTATAATGATGAATCCTGTTTTACCATTTATTACCGACAGCGAAGAAGATATAAAAAAATTAGTCCGACTTGCTCACGAAAACGGAGCAAAGTTTATTCAAACATATATGGGAATGACTTTAAGAGAAAATCAAAGGGACTATTATTATGAGCAATTAGACAGGCATTTTAAAGGGTTAAAAGAAAAATATATAAAATACTATGGCGAAAAATATAATTGTCCTGCTCCAAATTATAAAAGACTATATAAGATATTTACCGATGAATGTAATAAATATGGTATATTATATAATATGGAAGATATAATAAAAGCCTATAAAAAAGAAATAAAAGAAAATGAACAAATGTCATTATTCTAAAAACAGGAGTTGATACTAATGAAAATAGCAATTATTTCAGATATACACGGCAATCTAGAAGCACTAAAATCTACCTTAGAAGACATAAAAAGTAGAAGTGTAGATAAAATATACTGTCTTGGAGACATTATTGCTAAAGGAACACATCAACAAGAATGTCTAGATTTAGTCAGACAATATTGTGAAGTAATTATAAAAGGAAATTGTGACGAATATTTCACAAGTGACATAGATATATCAACTAAGTCTTCTGAAGAAGTTAGAAGAATCTTATGGAATCACAAAAAGATTAATGAAGAATCAAAAGCCTTCTTAAGAACATTACCTTTTTGCCATGAATTCTATTTAAGCGGAAGATTAATAAGACTAATTCATGCTCACCCAGAAAGCATCAGCAAGTTTATTGGTAATATCGATTACTTAGGGAAGCTATACGAATTACTATTACCTAGTGAAAACACTGTATCAAATGAAAAAGCTGATGTAGTAATATACGGTCACATTCATACACCATTCATTCAAAAAATATACAATAGATTTATAATAAATCCGGGTTCATTAGGTAATTCAATCGACGTCTTCAGAAACAAAGAAAAAGATGGCGACATTTTAAATACAACAACTGCTAATTATTTAATATTAGAAGGAAACTTAGAATCAAAAAACATGGAAGATCCTATATCATTCGATTTAGTAAGTGTAGCTTACGATATAGATAAAGAATTAGATAGCAATAAAGATAATATTGAATTTGATTCATATGCCACAGAATTAAAAAACGGTCAATATCGAGATATGGAAAAAATATACAGATCCTTTGAAGCAAGAGGTATTAAGAAAGAAGATATATAAAAAGACTGACAAAAATCAGTCTTTTTTATGTTATAATTAATTGTAGGTGATTTTATGAATAAAGAGTATGGCTATGTAAGAGTCGGAGCATTAGTTCCAGAATTAAAAGTTGGAAATGTTAATTTCAACGTTGAAGAAATTATCAAAAACATTAAGTTAATGGATCAAGAAGGAGTAAGTATAATTGCAACACCAGAACTATCTATAACAGGATATACTTGCGCAGATTTATTCTTTCAAGACGTTTTACTAAAAGATACAATTGATGGCTTAAAAAGAATATTAGAAGAAACTAAAGATTTAAATATCATTAGTATCATTGGTATGCCTTTAAAATGTGATAATCAATTATTTAATGTTGCAACAGTAATTAATAAAGGTAAAATATTAGGAATCGTTCCTAAAACATATATTCCTAATTACAATGAATTCTATGAAAAAAGATGGTTCAGAACAAGTCACTCTTTAATCAGTAAAAATATCAAATTATTAAATCATGATGTCCCAATTGGTGTAGATTTATTATTTAGAGATATAAATAACAATGATATGACCTTTGGTATTGAAATATGTGAAGACCTATGGAGTCCAAAACCTCCTAGTACAGATGCAGCACTAGCAGGAGCCACTATAATCTTCAATTTATCAGCTTCTAATGAAATAATAGGTAAAAAAGAATATAGAAGAAATCTTATCAGTGGTCAATCTGCTAAATCAGTATGTTCTTACATCTATACATCATCAGGTGTGAATGAATCTAGTACTGACTTAGTATTTGGCGGCTACGCTGGTATCTATGAAAACGGCAGTTGTTTAAAAGAAAATGAAAGATTCAATTTTGAAAGTAATTACATTTACGAAGATGTAGATGTTCAAAGAATAAGTAACAATAGAATCAAAGATATTAGTTTCATGGGTGTTAAACCTGATAAAGAATATAGAATTATTGATATAGATATTATAGATAATAATAAAGAACTAACAAGAAACTATGATATCTATCCATTCGTTCCTAAAAACAATAGCAAAAGAGAAGAAAGATGCAAAGAAATAATAAGCATCCAAGCTTGCGGCCTAGCTAAAAGATTAAAACATACACATATAAAGAAATGTGTAATAGGTGTTAGTGGAGGTTTAGATTCAACATTAGCATTCCTAGTAATTATTGAAGCTTACAAACGCCTTGGAATTAGCAATGACAACTTAATAGGTATTACAATGCCTGGTTTTGGTACAACAGGTAGAACATACCAAAATGCCGTTAATTTAATGAAGAGTTATAATGTAACATGGAAAGAAATAAGTATAAAAGAAGCATCATTACAACACTTTAAAGACATCGGCATAGATGAAAATGATAGAACCGTTACATATGAAAATACTCAAGCAAGAGAAAGAACACAAATCCTAATGGATGTAGCTAATAAAGAAGGTGCTTTAGTAATTGGTACTGGCGATCTATCTGAATTAGCACTAGGTTGGTGTACATATAATGGCGATCACATGAGTATGTATGCAGTAAATACTTCAATTCCTAAAACACTTGTAAGATACTTAGTAAACTACTACGCAGATATTGAAGAAAACGAAATTGCAAAGAAAACCATTAAGGATATTTTAGATACACCTGTAAGTCCAGAATTATTACCACCAGATAGTAAAGGTAATATTCAACAACAAACAGAATCAGTTATTGGGCCATATGTATTACATGATTTCTTCTTATATCATTTCTTAAGATATGGTGCTAGTCCTAAAAAGATTAAATTCATAGCACTAAAAGCATTTAAAGATATGTATGATGAAGAAACAATAGATAAATGGCTTAACATGTTCATAAAGAGATTCTTTAGTCAACAATTTAAAAGAAGCTGTTTACCAGACGGACCAAAAGTTGGTACAATTTCAGTTTCTCCGAGAGGAGACTTAAGAATGCCAAGTGATGCTGATAACACTATTTGGTTAGAAAGATAGAGAAATCTATCTTTTTTTTAAGAAATACTTGACAAAAAAGAAAATGACAATTACAATGTACACAAGAGGCGGCGATAGTAATGATATATAAGCCAATTTACCTCAAGAAAAAGAAAAAGTTACTGATACCCATAGGGATCAATATTTTTTCCAAAATAAAACCTTATATAAAAATTAAAAACACTGTTTATTTAAAACAGTGTTTTTTTTACCGCCTAAAAAAAGGGGGGGTTGATTATCAAAGAATAGTTAACCACATCTAAAAAAAATATATAAGGGAAGGAGGTAAAATATGGGAAATGTTATCGCCAGAATAGCATTTAGTGGAGGTCCAAAAGCAGGTAAAACAACAATCAAAGAAGATACTAAAAAGATGATCGAAGAAGAATATGGTTTTAAAGTATTCCTAGTACCTGAAACAGCAACCGAAATAATTGAAGCTGGATTTATACCATCAGCAAAACCAGAAGATGGAAACAAAAAGAAAATGAACCTTTTTAGAAGAACTAATATCGCTTTCCAAAAAATGATTCTAGACTTACAAATAGCTAAAGAACTAGCTTTCGAAATTGCAGCCCAAGCAGTTGAAGAAGATGTTGTCATAATCTACGATAGAGGAATCATGGACAATAAAGGATACCTAATGAAAAACCTAGGTCAAGTAGTAGGTAGAATAATATTCGAATTGATGATTAGAAGATATAGATTAACAGAAGAAAAAATAAATAATAGATACGATGCAGTAATCATTCTAGAAACAATTGCCAAGATAAAAGAATTCAGCAAAAAAGTAGGAAATGATAATACAAAAAGAATAGAATCAGGAAATGAAGAAGCCATAGAAGTAGATAACAACGTAACTGAAGCATGGAAGAACCACAAAAATAGAATCATCATCAAAGCAACTGAAACTCCAGAAGAAAAAAGAGATCTAACACTAGATACAGTAAGAGGTATTCTTAATAAGAAACTTGAAAAAACTCATGCTAGAAAATTAACGAAAAAAATATAAAACAAAAAAGGCTGGAGCAGTCTAGCCTTTTCTTGTATAATTAGAAAGAGAGGTGAATAAAATTGGAACAACAAAATATCTATGATAATGAAGAGTTCTTTAATAGCTATCAAGAAATGAGACAAAGCACAACCGTACCAAACGCAAACGACTTAATCGAGATTCCTCAATTGTTTGAACTAATAGGTGATGTTAAAGGTAAAACTATTCTCGACTTAGGATGCGGTAGTGGCGGCCACGACAGAAAATTAATAGAATTAGGTGCTAAATCAGTACTTGGAATTGATCTATCACACAACATGATAAATGAAGCAATAAAGAATAATAATTCAGATAAAATAGAATACAAAGTAATGTCTATGTGCGATATAGATAAACTAGATAGAAAATTCGACTTAGTTGTTTCATCACTAGCAATCCACTATATAGAAGATTATGATGGCTTATGTAAAAAAGTATACGACATCTTAAACCCTGGCGGAGAGTTTATCTTCTCAAACAGCCATCCAAATGATACAGCTCCAATATTAACTAATCTAGAACATAGATGGGTTATGTTAAATGATAAAAAATACTTCCTTCTAAGTGATTATAACAACGAAGGAAAAAGAAGTAATTTCTGGTACATAGATGGAGTAGAAAACTACCATAGAAATATGAGTACTTTAGTAAATGGTTTATTAAAAGCAAACTTTAGATTAGAAAAGATGCAAGAATCTTACGCCTCAGAGGAAGCAATAAGACTTAGACCAAAATATATAGAACAAAAAGACCATAGTTACTATGTTTACTTCAAAGCAAAAAAAGAAAACTAATAACAACAAAAAAGACTATAAACTATAGTCTTTTTTTCTTGACTAAAAAGTAATATAATAACTTAAGGAGTTGTATAATATGAAAATAATAAAAATCAATGATTCCAAGATGAGTGATACAGAAATAGACAAAGTAAAAAGAAAAGCAAGAGCATTTTTAATTCAAGATGACAAAGTTTTAGTAGCAAACTATGGTGGTGTATGGTTACTACCTGGTGGATCTATTGAACCAGATGAAACAAAGGATGAAGCAATTACAAGAGAACTAAAAGAAGAAACCGGCGTAGATTACGATCTATCAGAATTAGAAAATGTTTTAACAATTAATTTCTTTGAAAAAGATTATCCATTAAGAGACAATAAAAACATCAATAGATTATTAGTTACAGATTATTATTTTGGTTATTATAAAGGATTAGACATTTTCAATACAAAAAGAAGTAATTCAGAAAAGAAAGCAAACTTTTCATTAAAATTAGTTACTTATGAAGAACTAGAAGCTTTAATTAATGAACCAAGTGATAACCCAAGAAAAGAATTCTTTGATAGAGAATTAAAAGAAGTATTAAGTTATTTAAAATCAACTATAACAAACGAAAAAGATGATTCAAAAGCCTTAGATATTAGTACACTAAAATTAACAAAAAAAGACCTAGATTAATAGGTCTTATTTTTTATCTAGCAAATATGTTATAATCATAGTAGGATGTGATGATATGAAGATAGTAAAAGCAATTTTAAGAATCATTGGATACATTTTATTTGTCCTAATATTAGCAGTAATAATCATAGCTATATGGCATCACATAAATAATAATATAACTAAAAAGAACATCACTGTCCCTGGTGACAGAATTGAAATATATGATAATGAATATATACATGCTGTAAAAATGGGAACAGGAGATTATACAATAGTAATGTTACCAGGTATGGGAACACCATCACCTTATTATGATTATTATAAACTAGCCACAGAAATATCAAAAAATAATCAAGTAATTGTAATGGAACCATTAGGTTATGGTTACAGTGATAATACAGAAAAAGATCGCAGTCTTAAGAATTATAATTACGAATTATCTAAAGTATTAGAATATTATAGTATAAATAATAATATTATCTTACTAGGTCATTCATATTCTGGAATATCTAATTTCAATTATGCTAAACATCATGAAGAAATTAAAGGAATAATATGTTTAGATTGTACTAATGCTCGTCAAATAGAAACACATGTAAAAGATGGCAAATTCAAAGAAAAAGTACCAAAACAACCAAGTATTTATTCAATTGTTTCTCCTTTGGGAATTACTAGATTTGTCTATTCAACTTTCTTAGCTAAAGATGTAGAAAAGAAATTACTAGTTGATGTCCCAAACGAATACCACGATGCATACAAATATTTCTTATTTAATAAAACTTTAAATAAAACAATTATTAATGAAGTAAATGGCATTTATTATAATCAATTAGAAATACTAGAAGACAAATATAGAGAAGATTTATATGTTTTAACTATATTGTCAGACGAAACAATAAAAGAAATGAAAGAATACAAAGAAGAAGGAGATTTTGATCACGACTGGGAAGAAATGCATGAACTTCTAATAACTAATCCAGAAATTCAAAAAATACACACTTTAAAAGGTGATCATTACATTCACCACAATAATGTTAAAGAAATAAATGAATTAATAACTAAGATGATTGAAGAAATGGGTAAAGAGGCTAAAAACTAGTCTCTTTTTTATTGCTTATAGTGTGTAAATGTATTTACGATATATTAGTCATAAAAGTGTAAAATATAGTATAATAATTATAGAGTATAGGAGGATGTAATATGGCTGAATTAAAAGATTTACCAAATAGAGAAGCAATAGTATTTTTTGAAGAAATAAGAAAACTATTCCCTTTAAAAGAAAATGGAGAAATAGATACAAGTAAAGTAGATTATAGTTTACTTGATGGTAAAAACAATTCTCCAGCCGCTCAATACTTAAGAAGGAAACTTCCAGAATTCTTTTCAAGAGGTTCTACTGTATTTGGACCATTATATAACATAACTGGTAAAACTACAGAAAACCCAGATCAATCATATGATGTTCAATTATTTTCAAAATTAATTAAGGGAGATATATCTGACTTAAAAGAATTCGAAGAAATCTACCCATGCTTACAAATCATAGCAAGCTTTGTTGCTCCAAAAGTATTAGGTATCAATGACTTAGCAAACAAAATATTATGGGAAGAAAATCTAGTAATCCCAGAAATATTAGAACAATATCCTCAATACAAAGAAGTATATGATCAAATAGTAAAAGATCATGGTTATTTTAGATATCAAGGTTCTTTAGGAAATTCATCAGTAATAGAAATAATTAGAAAAGACGCACCCGCTGAAGATCAAGAACTACTAGATTTTGCATATAAAGTAACCAAACTATGGGAACTTTCAGAAAGTGATGAATTATTCAACGAAAGAACAATAAGAGATACAAAGCATCAAGTAGAAAACGAAAAAAGATGGAAAGAAGAAAACAAAAGAGAATTAGAAGAAGCTAAAAGAGAACTAAAAGCAATAGATGCTAAAATAGATAAATATAATTTTATTACATCAATAATAAAGAAAGATGACAAAGTAAAAGATTTAGAAACAAGAGTTAAAATAGTAAAAAAAATACAACGTTTAGAGAAGCAAATTGGTGATCAAGAAAAATATATCGAAGATGGCGAAGACAAACTTAAATTTATCGATAAGTATAAAGAAAAATATAATCAAGTAGTAAAAGATAAAGTTGTTCCATTAATTAAAGAAAATTTAAAAGATAGTGTACCTAAAGAACAACAAGAAACATTATTCAAATTAATAGATAAATTATTTGTAGGAGACACTGATAAAGTAAGCATGTTCAAAAGAACAGATGATGTTCTATATTCATTTGGTAAAACGCCTTATTCAGAATATATTACAAAATTAAATAATGCTTTAATAACAATAGCAGGAATGTCAAAATCATTAATAGAATTCGAAAAGCAAGATAATAAAACATTAAAAGGATTATTAAATGCTGCAAGAGGAGAATTGATGAGCGTTCCAACAGATGGTGACCACGGTAAACTAGAAGATGGCTATCGTCAACATAACTTATCAAGCTTTAGTGAATTTATGGATAGTACACCAGATTATCATGAAATACCAGAAAGATTAGAACAATTAGAAAGCTTATTCCAAGACTTAATGCAAGAAAAAAATATAGAAGAATATATCAAAAAAACAGGTGTTTTATGGTATCAATTTGTTTTAATTCATCCATTTACTGATGGTAATGGTAGAACAGGAAGATATTTATTAAACATGCTTCTAGCACATAAAAATATTGTAATTCCAGCGTTATATAATTCAAGAAGAGAAGAATACAATTTCAATACTAGTTTAGATGAATTCATTATTCATCGCTTCAATAGTAATTTTGAGGCTATGGGTGAAGAATTCTTAAAAAGAATAAGAGAAAAAGCAATAGATTTAACTGGTCAAAACAGATTAAAGCCTAAACAAGAAGAATTACAAGAAATAGAAGAAACTGCATTAGAAGAAGGACCTAAATTATAATGAAGAGAATGGCTTAAATACCATTCTTTTTTATGCTATAATATCTAAAGAAGGTGAATCATAATGGCAGAATATATTTTAGAAATCAAAAACTTAAAAAAATATTATGGTAAATCACGTGGAATAGAAAACGTAACTATTAAATTAGAAAAAGGTGACATCTATGGTTTTATTGGACCAAATGGCGCAGGTAAATCTACTACAATTAGAACGCTTATAGGTTTAATAAATAAAACAGATGGAGAAATCCTTTTAAAGGGTGAAAAAATAAATACAAACGACCCTAAAACTAAAGAAATAATTGGTTATTTACCTAGTGAAATAAATCTTTATGGAGACATGACACTTAAAGAACTATTTAATTATCATGAATCTTTCTATAAAAGAGATTTAAGTAAACGTAGAAAAGAACTAGTAAAAGCTTTAAAAATAGATGAAAACAAAAAAGTAGAAGATCTGTCTTTAGGAAATCTTAAAAAAGCTGGTATCGTACTAGCTTTAATGCATGAACCAGAAATATTAATACTTGATGAACCAACATCAGGTTTAGATCCTATTATGCAAACAGTATTCCATGACATCTTATTAAAAGAGAAAGAAAAAGGAACTACTATTCTTTATTCATCTCATGTCTTGAGTGAAGTATCCAATTTATGTGACAAAGTAGGCTTAATAAAAGATGGTGTAATAATAAAAGAAGATTTAATGGAAAACATAAAAAAAGATAATTATACAAACTTAATAATTTCATCTAAAGATATAGAAAAAATAAAAAAAGATTTAAAACTAAAAGTAAGTAAAGAAAATAAGAATGAAGTAACATTCTTAAATAATCTTGATTCAAACGAATTAATTAACAAATTATCAAAATACAATATAGATAAACTTCTAATACAAGAAGTAACATTAGAAGATTTATTCATTAATTACTACAAGTAGGTGATAACATGATAAGAAAAGAAATTAAAACTTACCTTAAAGGTTTTATTATATGGACTTTAATAATTACATTATTATATGTAGGTGTAGCTATTCTATATCCCCATGTTATAACAGATGACACAATGAAAAGCATGGACGAATTAATGAAAGTCTTTTCTCCAGAAATACTAAAAGCTTTCAATATGGATATGGCTTCTATGTCTTCTTATTATGGTTGGTTTAAGACTGAAGGATTTACATTCTTACTAATGATAATCGGAATTTATGCTTCAATTTTAGGTAGTAATATCTTGCTAGTAGAAGAAAGTGAAAAGACTATTGAATATCTTGGTACTTTACCAATGAAAAGATCTAAAATTATAACTAATAAAATAATAGTTAGTATTTTATTCATTTTATTAATGATATTCATAATTAGTATTACAAATTATATAGCACTTCTATCTGGCGGAGATTTCTCTCATAAAGAATATCTTTTATTAAGTATTACACCTATATTAATTGCATTACCATTATATTCAATTAATCTATTTATATCTACATTCATGCATAAAACAAAAAAGACTTTAGGAATAAGTCTAGGTTTAGTATTTATATTTTACATAATAAATATTTTATCTGATATATCAGAAAAAGCTAAATTCTTAAAATATTTTACTATTTATACATTATCTGATGTAAGAAATGTCATAGCAAAATTAAAAATTAATCCTATGATGGTATTAATTAGTATAGCAATTACAATAGTATTTATTGCAGGAACATATATAAGATATAACAAGAAAGAATTAGTATAAAAGGAGTTGGCTCAGGTGGAATATCAAATAGTAGAAGCTACAGAGAAAGACAAAGACAAATTATATCGTCTCTTACAATATGCGTTATATGATGGATCTCAATACATTGATAATGATATTAATGAAGACTGTATCTACGAATACAAGTGGTTTGATAAATACTTTACTGAACCAAGTCGTAACGCTTATTTTATTAAGAATAACAAAGATTATTTAGGTATGGTATTCGTAAATGAGTACTTAAAATTCAATAAATCAGGTAAATGTATTGCTGAATTCCTAATATTACCAAGATATAGAAGAAATCATATTGGTAAACAAGTAGCATATGACATTTTCAACATGTTTAAGGGTGACTGGGAAGTCCAACCAATGGAGAACAACCCAATTGCTTATTCGTTCTGGAAAAACATCATAAACGAGTATACAAAAGGTAATTATGAAGTTAAAAATGATGGAAAAGAAGACGTATTCATATTTAAAAGTAACTAAAGAGGTGTAACAATGATAGAAATTAAAAACGTAACAAAAAAATATGGTAAAAAAATAGCAGTAGACAATGTATCATTTACTGTAGAAGATGGAGAAATATTTGCATTTATTGGTCATAATGGAGCAGGTAAGACAACATTAATTAAAGCAATAGTAGGTATTCACGATTTCGATGAAGGAGAAATACTAATAGATGGTAAATCTATTAAAGATGAACCTGTTTCTTGTAAAAAATTAATGGCATTTGTTCCAGACAATCCAGAGACATATGAACAAATGAAAGCAATCGATTATATTGATTTCATTTGTGACATGTATGAAGTAGATGACGAAACAAGAAAAAAGAATATCAAAAAGTATTCAAAACTATTTGGAATGGAAGATAAGTTAAACGATACTATCGATAGTTATTCTCATGGTATGAAACAAAAAATAGTATTAATATCTGCCTTAGCTCATGATCCTAAAATACTTATCATGGATGAACCATTCGTTGGCTTAGATCCAAAAGCAGTATTCGAAATAAAAGAAGTATTAAATGAAATGGTTAAAGAAGGTAAAATTATCTTCTATTCAACTCACATCTTAGATGTAGCTGAAAAACTATGTTCTAAAGTAGCAATTATTAAAAATGGTAAGTTAGTAAAAAGTGGAAGTATGAAACAAATTAAAGGAGATAAATCTCTAGAAAATGTCTTCATGGAATTAGAGGATAAAGAATGAAAAAACTATATTCATTAATTAAAGCTTCCATGACTAGTGGAATGAATGTCT
>JAEEGL013973735.1_pt1 | contig 21078 bp, 15 predicted proteins | sample 9134231 | NCBI WGS metagenome assembly JAEEGL01 (sample SAMN16246548, study PRJNA631951) | gut metagenome | biome: gut microbiome; feature: rumen; material: fiber-attached | host: Bos | place: Iran: Karaj | collected 2018-10 | reverse complement strand
TAAACCTTTTGCACCATTCACCGCATTAAAGTTTAGTGTCTCTTTTGCGCCTACATTTAATGTGTTCCAGTCAACGTGAGCATTCCCATTAAATTTTAATGTTGCAGAATTTTTTCCAACATCCATTCCGGCATAACCACCACTGGTTGAATTAATTGTTGCATCAGCCAAACCTGCTGCTGATGCAATCTGCACCGTAGCAAATGTTGTTGCCAGTACTAATGCTGATAATTTTTTTGATAAATTTCTCATATTCAGATTCCTCTATTTTCTCCTTACATATATCAAGTAATGTAAATAAAAAAAATTGCGCATATATTAAGAAATATTAACACGATTTTTTAAATTTAAGACTTTTATTCTATTAATTGGCCAAAATACAAATACCGCCCTTCCTATAAATCTGTCTCGAGGTAAAGTTCCCCAGAATCTGCTATCCTGCGAATTTCCTCTGTTATCACCCATCATAAAATATTCACCATCCGGAATAATAAATGGACCGCAATACATATTTTCTCTGCATTTATGAAAATCGTATTCGCTCATTATATATTCTTCTTCTAACGGTTCGTCATTTATGTAGACCCTGTATCTTCCATCTGCCTCTTGCTTAACTTGGAATTTTTCTCCAGGAAGGCCTATAACTCTTTTTATATACGCTATATCTTTGCAAAAGAATCCTGTTAATCTGCTGAATACAGACCAAGGGTCTGTTTTAAGTTTTACAAACGGCGGGTAGAATATCATAATATCTCCACGTCTTGGAGTATTTATAAAGGCATGCTTATCAAAAATATTCGGATATTTAGTCAATTTCTCTACAACAATTCTGTCACCTTCAATTAATGTCGGGCGCATTGAACCTGACGGAATCCACCTGAGTTCTGCAATGAAGAACCTGATTATAATTACGGCAACAACCACAAATATTATTGTATCTACTGTTTCTTTGAATATTGCTTTTAATTTTTCTTTATCTATCATAACTTTTCAACTAAACCTTTTAACTCCGCAGTATATTTATTATTCGGGAAATTTTTCAACATATCTCTCATCTCTTCTTTATAATTATCTAATAAAGCATTAGCGTTTTCAATCCCTAATACATCAATTACATTTGGAGTTTTATTATTTTTATCTTCATCAATAGACCTAGTTTCAAAATCATTTTTTATTTGGAAACATATTCCAAAAGTATAACCGAATTTTGCAGGAAGTTTTTTTTCAAGATTTGATATTATCGCACAACTGCTTAATATTGCAGCAAATAATTCTGCAGTTTTACCTTTAGAAATTTCTATATATTTTTCTCTATCTGACATAGTATTCCTGCCTAAATATTGTTTTACTTCCGCTTGTGTCATATTTTGAACACAATTATTAAAAATACTCAATATTTCATAATTGTTTATTTTTAACAATAATTCGATAGCTTTTGAAACCACATAATCTCCACATAATACAGATATATCAGAAGAATACTTTTTAACAATTGTTGTTCTTCCTCTTCTTAATTCGGAATTATCAATTACATCATCGTGCAACAAAGAAGCATTATGTATTAATTCCCCTGCTGCTAATATCTTTAAAAAATCATCATTGATTTCATAATTTTGCGCTCTAAAGTATAATATTGCCAATTTAGAACGCATTAACTTTGACCCGTTTAATAAAAAATTTTTCAGTTCATTTTGCGGCAATAATTCAGATATATATTCGTTAATTATTTGTAAAATTTTATTTAAATCTTGAGACAACATAATAGACAATAGTAACATAAATACAAATATTTTAATTCTAGTCGTTATGGTAAATTATAGAAAAAGGGCGGAATTTCCGCCCGTTAATACATATCCTTAATCAACACGCTAGCACGTATTATCTTTTTATTTATTATTAAATCCTCAGAAACTTTTTTGCGTATACTGAGTACACATATTTATATTAATAGTAAGGTTCACTTTTCTCCTTTATAATGTTTGTAAAAAATTTTTAGTACTTAATCATCAGTTCAAGGTTGGGAAATACTCTCATAAATCAATTTGCAATATATACTTATTACAAAGTTATTATCTAAAAACTACATACACAATGTAAACAATTTATTTTAAAATATTTACATTTATTAAATTTAATTTACATTTCTTAATAAAAAAGGCAATTTTTAAAGAGACATATACTTAATTAATATAAGGAGTAAACACGTGGTAAATTTTTATTCTCAAAATACAGACGTAAAAAATGGTGACAGAGTTTCTTATCAAGGAAAAGAATACTCTGTTGTTTCTACGGATAAATGGTTTACGTTATTGGAAGATGATAATGGTAATATTGTGCGAGTTAATCTGAAAAACAGTGCTTTTGATGAATGTAAAGCATATTGCCAAAAAAGAATTGACGAATATAGAACGACATATGAACTTAGAAGTGAATCTGCAAAACAAAATCTAACAAATTATTATAAACAGAGTGCACTGGCACATAATTTCAAACAGCAAGCGAATAAATTATTAAAAAACGGACCTTTAGATACATTGTCAAAATCGCAACAAAATGAATACCACTTAGCAATGGAAAATTACAAAATACAAAACAATTTAGCTGATGATAGTGAATTCGCTTGGAAATTAGATAATGAAGCAGCATTTAATTCCACATTCTCTGCAAGAAGATGGGTCAATCAGTTAAGCCTAGCTAATGCTATGGAAAATAGTATATTTGGTTGTTAGTTATTTGGTTAATTGAAAAACATAAGAATTTCTAAAATACTCCTTAAAAAAGGAGTATTTTTATATGAAAATGTTGATGTTTGACTTTCGAGAATCGGAAGCAGAATACTTTACAAATAATGATTTAAGTGATTTTGAAATAGAATTCATCAAAGAACCTTTAAATGAATTATCAGTTTTAAACGATATGCAATTGAAAGAAACGGCTATTGTCAGTGTATTTATTACTTCAAATGTCACGGAAAATGTTATTAAAAAGTTTAAAAATTTAAGAATAATATCAACACGTTCAACCGGATATAATCATATTGATATAAAATACTGTTCGCAAAATAATATTGCAGTATTTAACGTTGAAGAATACGGAAATACATCCGTAGCCCAATTTACATTTATGTTGTTTTTATCTCTTACAAGAAAACTTATACCTGCCTATTTAGATGTACAAAAAGGTTTAATTGAACACGAAAATTATGAAGGGCGAAGCTTGGCAAATTTATCACTTGGTATTATTGGATGCGGTTCAATAGGAAGTTCTGTTGCTAAAATTGCAAATTTTTTCGGTATGAAAGTATATGTATGCAGTTACGAAAAGAACGCAGAAATATCATCTTTTGCCGAATATCTTCCAATGAATTCTGTATTGGAAAAATCTGACATTATAACATTACATCTGCCTTATACACCGGAAATTTACCATTTGATTGGTGAAAATGAATTAAATCGTATGAAAGAAGGAGCCTATTTAATAAATACAGCCAGAGGAGAATTGGTTGACATAATAGCACTTTATAATAATCTTATATCAGGACATATTTCAGGAGCTGCACTAGATGTTATTGAATGCGAAAATTTTACAGTTAACGAAATGCCTATTGATATTGATAACTCTCAAAGTCATTGCTTAAATAAAGCTTATGCAACTCAAAAGCTTTTGGGTATGCGTAATGTTATAATTACTCCGCATATTGCATACAACACAAAAGAATCTGTTGAAACAATTCTAAGCACAACATTTAATAGTCTTAGAGATTATTTCAAAGGCTTGCATACTAACCAACTCAGATAATTATTTTAAAGATTCAATAAGTTCTTTTACCACTTTTTCTTGCGTAATGATCTCTTCAATTCTTGCATTTGTTTGTTCAACAAGGTCTTTCGGTGCATTTGCTACAAACTTTTCATTTTTCATCCGACCGAGAAGTGAGTTTTTTTCATTTGTAAGCTTTTCCAACTTCTTTTCTTGACGATTAATTTCTGCATCCAAATCTATCAAATCCGCTAAAGGAACTATTAATTTTGAAGCTGATACAACAGCTGTAGCGGATTTTGGCGGAACCGGTGCATTAATATCTGCATAAGAAATCTTATTAACCTTCGCAAGTCGGTGAATATAACTTTCTATTGAATTAAATATTTCTTTTTCTCTTCCCTCGGCACGAATTTCAACATCAACCGTAGCTGAAGTTGGTATATTGAAACTCTGTCTTACATTCCTTAATGATGTAATAGTATCAAATACAAGTTTCATTTCCTCAGCTTCTTGGGGGTAAATGAGGTCTTGTTTATAGGTCGGATACTCTGCAATTATGAGTGCAGATGGTTCTGTTCCTCTCCCCAATCCGTAACTCTTTAGTCCCTGCCATATTTGCTCTGTAATATGCGGCATAATCGGATGGAACATTCTTAATGATTCATCCAGAACATATCTCAAAACTCTCTGTGTATTGAGTTTTAATTCAGAATCAGCAAGCTGAATCTTAGCAATTTCAACGTACCAATCGCAATATTCGCTTCTGAAGAAATCGTACAAATTATGTGCAATTTCACCGATTCTATATTCCTTCATGTATTCATTAACAGTTTTAGCAGTTTCATTTAATTGATTCAAAATCCACTTATCAACAAGGGTCAATTTATCCTTATCAAAAGGTTTGTTATCAACCCCATCAAGGTTCATTAAAACGAATCTTGATGCATTCCACAATTTGTTCGCAAAGTTCCTTCCGTATTCAAACCTTTCATCGGAAATTTTTATGTCTTGACCGCCGTAAGTACATAGTGATGTCATTGTGAAACGTAGTGCATCACAACCATATTTATCAATAATTTCTACAGGATCAATTGTATTTCCTTTAGATTTGGACATCTTTTGACCTTTTTCGTCACGAATAAGTCCGTGTATATAAACCGTACTAAAAGGAGCCTTTTTCGTAAATTCCAAGCCCATAGTTATCATTCTTGCAACCCAGAAGAAGATAATATCAAATCCTGTTACAAGAACGCTAGTCGGATAGAATTTTTTGAAATCATCAGTTTCTGAATTTGGGAAACCCATAGTTGAAAAAGGCCACAAACCTGATGAAAACCAGGTATCAAGACAATCAGAGTCTTGAATATAATTCTCAGGATCCGGATTTTCTTTGGCTACAACCATTTCACCTGTAGTTTTGTGATAATATGCGGGTATCTGATGTCCCCACCAAATTTGGCGAGAAATACACCAATCTCTTATATTTTCCATCCAGCCTAAATAGTTCTTTTCCCAACGTTCAGGAATAAATTTGATTCTTCCGTCTTTTACAGCGGCAATAGCTTCTTTAGCGAGCGGTGCCATTTTTACAAACCACTGCTCTGATAATAGAGGTTCAATAGTTGTATTACATCTTTGACATTTGCCTACATTGTGTTCATGGTCTTTTATTCTTAATAAGAATCCTTTGTATTGAAGCATTTCAACAACTTTTTTACGCGCTTCATATCTGTCTAAACCTTGATATTCAGGCGGAACTTCAGCGCAAGATTTTAATTTACCCTCTTCATCTATTACCCATATAGGTTTAAAGTTATGCCGCTTACCAACTTCAAAGTCATTCGGGTCATGTGCCGGAGTAATTTTAACAGCACCCGTACCGAATGATTTATCAACATATTCATCTGCAATAATTGGGATTGTCCTATTTGTTAAAGGTACAAGCACTTTTTTGCCGATTAACTCGGAATATTTTTTATCAGAAGGATGAACGGCAATAGCTACATCACCGAACATGGTTTCCGGTCGAGTTGTATCAACTATAATAGCTCCCGGTTCATCTACCAGCGGATATGAGATTTCCCACATATGACCTTGTTCAGTTTCATATTCCGTTTCAATGTCAGAAATCGCCGACTGACAACGAGGGCACCAGTTTACTATGTAAGCACCTTTATAAATCAAACCTTTATTATAAAGAGTTACAAAAACTTCTTTTACAGCTTCGGAACACCCTTTATCGAATGTAAATCTTTCTCTTGAGCGGTCAAATGATGCACCCAGACGTTTCATTTGATCTAAAATTGTGCTTTTATGTGCATTTGTCCATTCCCAGGTTTTTTCTAAAAATTTTTCTCTGCCTAAATCGTGACGAGTTAATCCTTCTTTTGCCAGTTGTTTTTCAACAACATTTTGAGTTGCTAAACCGGCATGGTCAGTTCCGGGTATCCAAAGAGCTTCATAGCCGCTCATCCTGTGATAACGAATAAGAATATCTTGCAGTGTCTCATCAAGAGCATGTCCCATATGAAGAACGCCTGTTACATTTGGTGGCGGAATTACAATTGTATAGGGCGGTTTATTAGAATGGGCATCAGCTTGAAAATATTTACCCTCTTCCCAAAACTTATACATTTTTTCTTCTGTTGCTTTAGGATCGTATACTGTCGGTAAATCTTCCGTTTTTATTTTAGTTTCAGTCATTGTAATTCCTCGCTTTATATTTCGCCATAACAAAATTGTAGCACAAACATACAAAAACTAAGCAATAATACCTTATTGCTCTATTATTTTATCGATTTGCCGAATTAATAAACAGGTACGTCAATCGGATTCAAAAGTTGTACTTCTATCACGTCACCGGCTTTAATTTTAACATCTTGCCCTTTTCTAAACATATCTGCAATGCTGTCGCCAACGAAATATCCTACACCTCCGATAAATCCACCGACAGCACAAAACGGCGTTGTCAAATACTGTAAACCCGGCTGAGTATCTTTTACACTCAGACCGTATTCAGTTGCATTTTTAGTTATCTCAACTGCTCTAGCGCCATTATTTTTAACAGCTTCACCATAGCCCAAATTTTTATACAATCCGCCGTCATAGTAAATATTATCAAATTTACAAACTGCCATATCAAGAGGAATTTGCCGCCCGGCAGGAGTTACAACATGGTCAAAATCCAAATACAATTTTGCACCTCTTGAAAATCTTTTTGCTGTTTTAATTTCTCCTATACTTCCCCTCACAACTGAGCCCATTGGAAGTATGACATTTGAATCCGCAGCCTGTTCATTGCAAAGAATTGCCGTAAAAGAGTCACCGACCCCTCCGGCATACGTACTTACAGGTTGTAAAAACTCAAGTTTAAAACGTGTTCCTGCAGGAATTCTTTTTGTATTTGCATTTGCTTTAAATGGACCTGCCATAGCAGTTGTCATTGAAAATATAAACAATATCCCGAGTGAAATTAATTTCTTTTTATCAAACATATTCAAAGCTCCCTTAAGTCACAACCAGTATATCACTATAAAATCCTATATGCAATTAATTGTCCAAACCTGAAAAATCCGGGATATTTTTTATCAGCTCTGATGCAACAAAGGCTGTTATCGGGACACAAATTACAATAGCAATACTGCCAATAAGCGCCGACGAAATTTCTGTAACCACTTGATTTAAATTTATGAATTTTTGAAAATCAATATTAGATGCTAAAAGCAGAAGCGGTAACGAACCTCCTATATATACTAAAATAAGTGTATTTGCCATTGTGCCTATTATATCTCTTCCGACATTCATGCCGCACACGAACAATTCCCTGACCGTTTTTGTACGATCAACTTTGTGAATTTCATTAATCGTGCTTGCTATAGACATACCGACATCCATTACTGCACCTAATGTGGCCAATATCATCATAGAAATTGTTATGTAAACAAAATTAAGCTCAGGATGTGCGGAATATAGAAAAATTGAGTTTTCATTTGTTAATCCGGTTAAATGTGCGATTTTTACCGTTATAAACGACAGAAAACCGGCAAAAATAAGGCTTAAAATGCAACCGAGTACAGCTGATGTACTTTTTTTATTAAATCCCCCAACTAAATAAAGAGTTACTGCGGTAGAAAATAGACAAATTAAAATTGTTGCGAAAACAGAATTTATCCCGAATAATATCATTGGAGACAGAACCCAGTAGATGAGCATACATGTTAGAATTATGGAAACAAGACTATATAAGCCTTTTTGTTTGCCAACATATATTAATAATCCGCAAAATAACAGTGAAAGCCACAATAGTACGCCTGAACGCTTTATATCTTGTATTGAATAAACTATTTCCCCATTATCGTTTTCAACATGCAGTATAACTTTTGCCCCTTTTTTTAAATTAATATCATAGTATGGATTTCCGGACAGCATATTATCTATTACTATCGTTTCACCCTTTGTTACACCGTTCAAAAGCTTAATTTCAGCAACTTGCTTAGTTTGTATATCCTCTCCGGAAACAAAATCAACATATTCCACTTTTTGCACAAAACCTGTTTGTGCAGGCAAAACCTGTGGTTCATCTGCAAATACAGATGTAATAAAACAAAATAACGTAAAAAATAAAATTATAGCTTGTTTCATAAATCAATTCTTTATTTTACTCAAATAACGATTTTTGTTCCGAAGGAATTTTTAACCCTAAATGCCTATAACCTTCAGGGGATACCTTCCTTCCTCTGGGTGTTCTCTGCAACAAACCTGCTTGAAGAAGATACGGTTCGCAGACGTCTTCAATAGTTCTAACATCTTCACTTAAAGCAGCGGCTATTGTTTCAACTCCGACGGGACCGCCGTCATATTTATTGATTATTAAGTTTAAAAGTGCTCTGTCAGTAGTATCCAATCCGAATTCATCAATTTTAAGTATATCCAATGACTCATTCGCTACAATATCGTCAATTTTGCCGTCATATTTCACTATAGCAAAATCAGAAACTCTTTTTACAAGCCTATTCGCAATACGTGGAGTTCCTCTCGAGCGTTTGGCAATCGCTTTCGCGCCTTCTTCCGTAATATCTACATCCAAGATTTTTGCCGTTCTCTTAACTACAGAAGAAAGCTCATCAACAGTATAAAATTCTAATCTGTGCATCATTCCAAATCTGTCTCTTAGCGGACTTGACAGTTCACCTGCCTTGGTTGTTGCACCAATTAAAGTAAATTTTGGAATAGAGATTCTTAAAGTTTTCGCAGTTTGGCTTTTCCCGGTTGTCATATCAATGGTAAAATCTTCCATAGCAGGATATAGTATTTCTTCCGCAACTTTATTCAGACGGTGAATTTCATCTATAAAGAGAATCTCTCCGCCTTTCAAAGACATTAATATACCTATTATATCTCTTGGCCTTTCCAATGCAGGAGCAGAAGTAATTTTGATATCTACACCCATTTGCGAAGCTATTACACCTGCAATAGTTGTCTTACCAAGCCCTGGAGGACCGTAAAAAAGCATATGATCAAGAGGTTTTTCTCTTTTTTTTGCAGCCTCTAAAATTATTTTTAATGTTTCTTTTAATTCGCATTGACCTATATAACTATCAAAGTCTTTCGGTCTTATAGAGTTCTCAAAAGTTTTGTCATACTCAATAGATTCTGCTTTTATATTAGGATTTCTGACTGTATTAGTAACAGAATCCTTACCCCTTATTCCCAATTTTTTATCGTCTGATATAATCACCATAAGGATATTATAGCATAGATATTGTAAGTTAATAATTATATTTTTTTGTTATTCTGAGCTTTTTTGTCATTCTGAGCGAAGCGAAGAATCCAGAAAATCTATGTGCTATAATGAACATATCATGAACAGTAAAAATGGTTATGTATACATATTATTTAACAAACGTAACGGAACATTATATGTAGGAGTAACATCAAATATTATAAAGCGTGTTTACGAACATAAAAATGAATTTATTGACAGTTTTACTAAAAAATATAACGTAACAAAACTGGGATATTATGAAATATATGATAATATTGAAAATGCAATAATTAGAGAAAAACAAATCAAAGGAAAAGTTAGGGCTTATAAACTCAAATTAATAGAATCAATGAATCCTGATTGGAATGATTTGTATGATGATTTAATAAAATAATCTGGATACTTCGGCATTTCATGCCTCAGTATGACAAAAAGCGTCTTTCTAGTATGTTTGTTAATCTGAGCTTTTTTTGTCATTCTGAGCAAAGCGAAGAATCCAGAAAATCATGAACTTGATACTTCAACATTTCATGCTTAATTTTTACAAAAAATTTTTGTGAAAATCATAAAAACCCCATGAATCAAGTATATATTGAGTTATAGAAATTATATATATTTTTTATTTACATTAATTGTAAAGTTTTGTAACAAAATTGTTCGGTTTGCGCAATTTTAAAAGAGTTATATACTTTATATATATAAAGAGTAATAAAAGTATAAGGACACGACTAGATATGGCAATGCTAATGCTATTCTACCAAAAAATGAGAAAGACGCGCGAGTACAATCAAGCAGTACTCGAGCAGACTAAGTTTGGTACAAAAACTAGTCGTATTGAAACGAACATAAAAAATGTTCAAAAGATGTATGAGGGTAGATTAAAAAGAGTTCAACAAACAGCACAAAGAATGCAAAGCTCTGCAAGTGTATTCTTCCAGAGAATGGCAGGTCTTGATTCTAATAACGTTAATATCAACATGATGGGATTCAACGGCTTAACCGGCTATGTACTAAATGCAACGAAAGGAATGCTCGTTGGTAAAGATATTAAAGACAAAGATAAGAATGTATTAGGCAAAATAGATGAAGATAGATTCAATGAAATGATGCAAGCCTATATTAGAAGAGGTTCCAATTATTTCATGTATGAATTTGGTGACGATGGTCAACCGGTTAAGGACGATAATGATGAAACTAAATATAAAACTTTATACAAAGATTGGGAAGTTACAGCATTTAAGGATGCACTACAATACGCACAGACTCAGCAGAGTATGGTACAACAAGAGGTTGCAAATACAACTCAGCAATACCAGAACAACGTATCTATCTGGCTGGAAGCAATGGAAGCTCAAATCGAAGCAGAACAGGATGCAGCACTCGAACCGCTCGAATACGAACAAACGATGATGGAACTCGACAAAGCAGCTTGCGACCAGAAAGTTACAAGACTCAAATCGGAACTCGACAGTTACACACAAGCTTGCGAGCAGGAAGCAAAAGACTCGGCACCGAAGTTCGGATTATAATAAAGATTTATATAAAAATAAAAGTCCGCCCCAAAAGGCGGATTTTTTATATAATTAATAATACCCTCTCTGTCACTTCGTGACATCTCTCCCTAGGAGAGATAGACTATTTCCCTCTCTGTCACTTCGTGACATCTCTCCCTAGGAGAGATAGACTATTTCCCTCTCTGTCACTTCGTGACATCTGTCTTGACCTGCTCACGTTGAACGGGCTCGGCTGCGCCTTCAGCCCTCCGCTCGCAGGTCGTTCTCCCGAGGAGAGATAGACTGTTACCCTCTCTGTCATTGAGAGAGATAAAACTTACCCTTGGTCAATCACCTCAACATCTCCATCATCGGAAACAAACTGTATCCCGAATTTTGCACGGAAAATATATCTGACCGTATTGCTTTGAACTTCATACATCATTTTATTATAAAGGTCATATGCTTCTTTTTTGTATTCAATTAACGGATCTTTCTGCCCATACGCACGGAGCCCTATTCCTTCTCTCAGCATATCTATATTGTGCAGATGGTCTATCCATTGATTATCTACAACTCTTAAAAGTACATCCCTTTCTAAACTGCGCATAATATTATCATCTGAAAATACAATTTGTTGTTCTGCATTAGGGTCATACTGTGTCATTATTGAATTATAAAAACCTATAATTTCTTGCTCATGCTCCCTGTATGCTTTTTGAGCAGCTTCTTTAAGAGAATCATAAATCCGTGAAAATCTGTATGGCTTAATATCATCTATAGTTATATAAGAAAGCTGCGGAATATTTGAATGTAATTCTTTTATAAGTGTTTCCAAATCATCGGGAATATATTCTTCAGGATTCATTTCCGGCGTTATATAACTCTTTAACAAACGATCGATTTCTTTATCAATCATAAATTTAATATCTTCATTCAGATTTTTACCCTCAAGAACTTTTCTTCTTTGCTTATAGAACTTTTCTCTTTGTATATTCATAACGTCGTCGTATTGAAGTACACTTTTACGAATATCAAAGTGATATGTTTCAACCTTCTTTTGCGCAGATTGAATTTGTCTTGTTATTAAAGAAGATTCTATTGCCATATCCTCTTCTACATTAAGCATATTCATAAGGTTAGTAATCTTATCTCCGCCAAAAATTCTCATAAGATTATCTTCTAATGATAGGAAAAATCTTGTAGATCCTGGGTCCCCCTGACGTGCTGCACGACCTCTTAACTGATTATCAATACGTCTTGATTCATGTCTTTCTGTACCTATTACGTGAAGTCCACCTAATTCAACAACTTTAGCATGTTCCGCTTCTGTTATTGCACGTGCTTCCGCAAGAGCTGCATCTTTCAATTCTTCGTAATTTTTACTTTCTGGTGTAATACCTTTTTTATCAAGTTCTTCTTTCGCAAGATACTCGGCATTACCACCTAAAAGTATGTCAGTTCCTCTTCCTGCCATGTTGGTAGCAATTGTAACAGCGCCTACTCGACCTGCCTGAGCAATTATATATGCTTCCTTTTCATGTTGTTTCGCATTCAAAACGTTATGCTTAATCCCTTTTTTCTTCAAAAGTGCCGAAATATATTCTGATTTTTCAATGCTTACCGTTCCGACAAGAACAGGTCTTCCAAGTTCATGTTGTTTTATGATATCATCAACCACGGCATTATATTTACCACGCTCATTCTTATAGATTACATCCGGATTATCAATTCTAATATCAGGTCTGTTAGTCGGTATGACTGTAACTTCTAAGTTGTAAATTTTACCAAATTCAGCTTCTTCTGTCATTGCAGTACCTGTCATGCCGGATAGCTTCGGGTACAATCTGAACAAGTTCTGGAAAGTAATACTTGCCAGAGTTTGGGTTTCATCTTGTATTTCAACTCCTTCTTTAGCCTCAATTGCTTGATGAAGTCCGTCTGACCAACGTCTGCCGGGCATCATTCTTCCGGTAAATTCATCTACAATCATTATTTCGCCGTCTTTTACGACATAATCTGTATCTTTAATAAATAATTCTTTAGCCTTAAGAGCGTTTAAAAGGTCGTGTGCATATTGATTGTTTATATCGAACAAATCTTTACACCCAATAAGCTCCTGAGCCTTATCAATACCGTCTTCTGTAAAAATTACGTTTTTGTTCTTTTCATCTACCTCATAATCTTTGTTTTTCTCAAGCTTCGGAGCGATTTTAGCCATTAAATTATAGGTATCGGCTGATTTTTCAACACGGCCGCTTATAATCAAAGGAGTACGAGCTTCGTCAATCAAAATACTATCAACTTCGTCTATAATTGCATAATTATATGGTCTTTGAACGAGCATCTCTTTAGAAGTCGCCATATTATCACGTAAATAATCAAATCCGAATTCATTATTTGTGCCATAAGTAATGTCACAGGCATAAGCTGCTCGTTTACGATTAAATTCATCCGCATCATGTTGATTGGAAAGTATTACGCCAACAGAAAGTCCCAAAAACTTGTAAATCTGTCCCATCCATTCACTGTCACGTTTCGCGAGATAGTCGTTAACGGTAACAACGTGAACGCCTTTTCCTGTCAACGCATTAAGATATGCAGCAAGTGTCGCAACAAGTGTTTTACCTTCACCTGTTCTCATCTCCGCTATATGACCGTTATGGAGAAAATATCCGCCAATTAATTGCACATCAAAGTGACGCATATTCAAAACACGTCTGCCGGCCTCCCTTACAGTTGCAAATGCATCAGGAAGAATCTTATCCAAAGCCTCTTTCTCTAAAATTCTATCAGCTTTGGGATTATCAGAGGTTTGTCTTTTTGCTAAAAATGCTTTAAATTCATCTGTTTTGGCTCTTAATTCAGCATCCGTTAACTTTTGATATTCAGGCTCCAGTGCATTTATATGGTCAATTATTCCTAAGATTTTCTTAACTTTTTTCTCGTTAGGGTCACCTAACAGCTTTAATAAAAAACTAATCATTACATATCCTCTCCAATTAACTGGATGATAACACAAACAGGGGTAAATATAAATAGTCCTTTTCGTATAACTTTGCGGAACAACACAAATTAACTAATCAACTGAGAATATTTCTTTAATATCTTCCATGGTAAGTGATTTGGTTATATTTCTATCAATAGAAACTACGCTGTCAACAAGGTCACGTTTTCTGCCTTTGATTTTTTGAATTTTTTCTTCAACCGTGTTTTTCGTAATAAGTCTGTATACAAACACTTTCTTAGTCTGTCCGATACGATAAGCACGGTCAGTAGCTTGATCTTCCACAGCAGGATTCCACCACGGGTCATAATGAATTACGTAATCTGCACCGGTCAAATTCAAACCTGTACCTCCGGCTTTAAGACTTATTAAGAATATTGGAATATTCGGATTATTGTTAAAGTTATTAACTGCAGACTCTCTGTCTTTTGTCTTACCTGTTAAATATTCATACGGTATGCCTTCTCTGTCAAGCCAGCCTTTAATTATATCAAGCATATCAACAAATTGGCTAAATAACAGCACTCTGTGTTTTTCCTGTATGATTTGTTCTAACATGCCTTTAAGATATTCAAATTTTCCGGATTGAATAACTCCTTTAACGTGTTCTTTGTCATACAGTTTCGGATGACAGCAGATTTGACGCAATCTGAGGAGAGCTGAGAAAATAGACATTCTGCTTTTTTCAAGACCATTAAGTTCAATACTCTTAAACAATTCTTCCTTCGTACTGTCAAGAACTTCAAGATAGAAATCTCTTTGTTCATCAGTAAGTTCGCAGTATGCCATATTTTCAACTTTATCAGGTAAGTCTTTTGCTACGTCACGTTTCATACGACGTAAGATAAACGGAAATATCTGCAATTTCAGGCGTTTTTCAACAGTTTTATCCTGTCTTTCCATAATCGGAGTGACATATCTGTAATTAAATTCCGCAACATTAAACAAAAATCCCGGCATTAAAAAGTCAAACACTGACCAAAGTTCTTCCAATTTATTTTCAATTGGTGTACCTGATAATGCAAGCTTATGATCAGAAACAAGTTCTTTAACAGATTGAGCCGTCTGTGAAATTGCATTTTTTATATTCTGAGATTCATCTAAAATGATATATCTGAATTTAAATTTTTTAAGTTTTTCTATATCACGTCTTACAAGTGCATAACTAGTGATAACAATGTCGTAATTAGGGATTTCTTTGAATAAAGATTTTCTTTCCGCACCTTGAATTTTTAAGCAGGATAAATCAGGTGCAAATTTCTGAATTTCAGCTTCCCAGTTGAATACAACCGTTGTGGGAGTAATTACCAGTGTTGGCATTGGCCCGTCTACTTCTTTTGCTTTTTGAAGTAGAGTAAGCGCCTGCAAAGTCTTACCTAAACCCATATCATCCGCCAATATTCCGTTTAATCCATACTGATACAAAAACCACAGCCAGTTAAACCCCTTAATTTGGTATTCACGAAACTCAGCTTTAACCTCATTCGGCAAATCAACACCTTCTGCAGTTGTTGAGAATGTAGAAATCTGCTCCCAGAATTTGCGGAATTTATCACTCATTACAAGCTCAAAACCTTGATTTTGAAGCTCCGTAATCAAACCTACACGGTAAGTTTTAACAAGGAAAGTATTGTCATCATTTCGGTATGCATCAAATGAGTTAAATGAACGCATAATTTGATAAATATTTTGCGCAGGATATTCAACGAACCCTAAACTTCTTACACGAGCATATTTTTCACCACTTTGAATAGTTTCATAAATATCATCAAAGTTAATAATTTCTTCACCGACTTGACCATAAATCTGAATTTCCATACTATCAACCGATTCTTCAGAAAAATCAATTTTGGCACACATCTTAAATGGTTCAGAAATAAGTTTAAAGAAATTCATGTCGTCATGTTCTTCAAACTTCCAGCCTTCACCGGCTTGTTGAATATAATAGTTATAGAAATCTATAGCATTCTCTTTTTCTAAAGCAAGATTGTTTGTCTGCATCGGCACAAATTTGCACGCCAATAACATATTATATGCATTCTGTTCATGCTGATAATCACGTTTTATCCAATAAACAAGGTCATTTTCAGCATCTTTTACAGACAGATACGGTGATTTTTCATTACTTTTGGAATACGGAACTCTCACTCCGGAATAATCGAATTCCAGTGATGCTTTTAGCGACTGATCATAGTCAATACCCATAGTTACAACGTTTATAGGAGCTTTGTGTTCCAAAAGGAGCTTGCTTATATTTTCCGCAATCGTTACAGGCATAATTTCCTGTAAAGCCGGAAGCTCTTCATATACGAATTTACCGCCATCAGCATCTTTTAAGTCTGTAAAGGTAGATTTAATAATGCTTTGAGGAAGTTCATTCATAGCGACATTAATAGGAAATATAAGATTTCTATATCTTCCCCACTTTATTTGACGTGAAAAATAGTTTATCTCTTCAAACGGATACGTTTCATATTTGTCAGGCCTTGTCCAAAAAAGTTCAAGAACAATATTTGTTCCGCCGTTTACGTTGGTTGTCGAAACATCAAGGTTCAAAGTCCAAACATTATCCGTAAACATAATCCTGTCTTTGGTCTTTTCATCCAAAACTTCTTCCAATTCTGCCATTTGCGGAAAAACAGGTGCAAATTTTGTAATCGGAATATCATACCAGCCGGCTTTTTTATCTTGCTTTGATATTTTTAAAAGGGTCTGAAATATATTTAATTCCGCTTTTTGTGCATCATTAAGCGTGAAATCCGGATTCGTTCGCTGGATTTCAATTAATCCGCGCAAAATCGTTTCTAAAGACCTTACGATTTTATTTGTAGCTCTATCACGTACAAGAATAGAGAAAAAGTTTTGGCGGCGTTTCGGGTTAAAATGGAAGATATAATTTCCTTGAGGGTGTTCAATCGGCTCAGACACAATATCGCTAACATCAGGTTCGACGCCATTTTTCTCGAGATTCCATTTATCAAAAGCCCCGGTTTCTATAGCTTTTAAAGCTACTGCAACAGAATGTTTACACCATTCTTCTTTCAATGGGCAGTTACAGCGTGCCTCAATTTTATTCTTCTTAAAAATCAAATCCGTGGTATAGAAGTCTTGATAATTTCCCTTAACTCTTGCTTTAAAAAAGTTTTTTTCCGGATAAGACTCCAGAATCAAGTCTTTTTGATATAGTTCATACCCGCGCCTCCAACTGCCTGAAGTCGCATTCTTTTTTAAGAAGTCATAATTAAACTTAAATTCACTCATAAGTGAAACTTATCCTTTATAACGGGTTTTAACAAAAATTTGGCGTTAAACAAGCCCATCCTCAGCCAAAGGTTTATAACCTTAAGTGATATTATTACACATATTTTTTATTTATGCAAGTTTTTACATCCTCCCCTGCGGGGGAGAATAGAGGTGGGGGATAATAATCCCCAAAAGGCAAATTGTTTGTCATCAACGTACTTCCCCCCTATGGGGGAGGATGGAGTTGGGAGACAATAATTCTAAAAAGGCAAATTGTTTGTTATCAATGTGCTTCCTCCCCCGTGGGGGAGGACTGAGGTGGGGGATAATAATCCCCAAAAGGCAAATTGTTTGTCATCAACGTACTTCCTCCCCCGTGGGGGAGGACCTAGGTGGGGGACAATAATCCCCAAAAGGCAAATTGTTTGTCATCAATATACTTCCTCCCCCGTGGGGGAGGACTGAGGTGGGGGATAATAATCCCAAAAGGCAAATTGTTTGTCATCAACGTACTTCCTCCCCCGTGGGGGAGGACTGAGGTGGGGGACAATTGTGTTATTATATTGGTATGAAAAAGAACACTGATTTAGCGAGAGAATTACGGAAAAATCTAACACCTCAAGAAAAAAAACTTTGGAATCTTCTAAGAAACCACCAATTTTATGGTTATGAATTCAGACGCCAATATCCAATTGCCGGATACATAGTAGATTTTATTTGCAGAAAATCAAAAATTATTATAGAACTTGATGGCGGACAGCACAATCAAGATGAAAATATTGAATATGATATAAAACGTACTCAAGTCTTAAATAACCTGGGTTACAAAGTGATAAGATTTTGGAACTGCGATATAGATAATAATATTGAAGGTGTGTATTTAACACTGCAAGAAGCATTTGAGATTACAGACCAGCCCCCACCCTAACCCTCCCCCTGTGGAGGGAACATAATTCTTAAGCCCTCAACTGTGAAAATGGAAAATACAACAACACCGACTATTATTTAGTCGGTGTCGTTTATTTTACTCTAGATAAACTTATTTATTCATTGTCAAATATTTTTTTACCAAGAATGCTTTCTACCAAAGCTTGTTGACCGGTAGTTATTTCTTTCGAATTTTTAATGCAATTTTCGTTATCATTTAACATAGTTTTTATCTGACTTCTTACAGTAGAGTTGCCTTTCCTATATGCACATAATAACTTTTGCCAGTCATATTTTGTATATTCAGCTAAATTATTATTTGTATAATCACCATTATCGTCTTGAACAACATTTTTAGACCACATTCTACTTGCGACAGTACCATCTGCGTCATCAAGACGTTTATTTAAATCTTCCTTAGCTTTCGCCTGCGCTTTCGGAAGATATTCTTTGGCTATACGCTGTGCTTCTTTGTGGTTAGCAGTTGCCGTTTCTAATTCTTTTTTAGCAGTTTCTAGCTCTTTTTTTGCTTTATCAAGTGCTGCTTTTGCATCAGCTACAGCTTTATTCTGTTTTTCTTGTGTTTTTTCCCATGTATCGATTTGCTTTTGTATTGTTTCTTGTTCAGATTCATTTTTGCCAACTAAGCTATCGGTCAATTCTTTAATTTTATCAGTAGTTGTCTTAAGATTACTTTCAGCTGTGGATAATGTTGTTTTTGCATCGTTATACTCTTTAGTTAATCCGCTGTTTTCATCACCGATTTTCTTATTTAAATCATCAATAGCTGTTTGGTATTTGCCTTCAAGTTGTGCATTATTAATATCATCAACCGTAAGTTCCTCAGGCGTTTTATTATTTAAGCCGAGAGTTTTTAATGCAGCATTAAATGATTGATTATCTTTTTTATCTTGTGCACTTGCTTCTGCTTTAGCTGCTCTATTGTTACTTATTCTTGCAGTTATGATACCCGTTAAAATATTAAAACCGGCGAACCCTGCCTGCATGCCCCAGTATGCATTATTATTAGGGCAAAAACCTCCGCCCAAATCGCCAAATCCGGGATAGCCGCATCCAAAGATACTCACACCATTCACGCCATTAAACATCATGTTCATTGTTGATGCGAAATTGTCGCCGACATATCCGGTGCCATTATATCCGATATTATTAAAATATAAATTTGACAATGCGCCCATCTTTTAACAATTCCATCTTTTGTCTTACATATATATAAAGTATATATAAAATATTCAATTTCATTGTTTTATAATTTTGTTACAAAACTTAATACAAAATTATCGTTTAATTAAAAATTATGATAATCAAATGACAACAGAAAATAATCATATATTACGGATGGATAGCCTATAAAAACTACTGATTTGGAACAATTTTTTACCGAGCATAACAAGGATTATTTTGACGGACTTTTTATCTTGGCGGATGATGATTCTAACACGGAACCATAGTAAAGGTAATGGATAGTGCAAGTAACACAGGGATAACAAGCATTTCACTATCAAGAGGTTAAAAATTAAAGCAGAAGAACATGGACTTGTTCTTCCGCTTTAATTGTTTATAAGTTTAATTAAAAATTATGTTTTATCTCTAACTTATACTCTTGACCGACTGCACCTTTAAGTTCGACAGAACTATTATATGGCAAATGCCCCACCAACTTGAAAGTTGGAGACAGAATTGGTTTTTTAATATTTACTTTTTCTGGCATGTCTGGTCGATTTGAATCTTTACAAACGGCGGATGTTGACATAAAACCCGCTTCTATGCCGGCTCCAATTTCTGCAATTCCTTGTCTGTAAGTCCACTCGGCAGAACCCGTAATTTTTGTCCTGCTGTAATCTGAGTATTCCACTTGCCCAGGTGTTTCAATAACAACATTATTTGTAGGTATAATAGGATTTTCCGGCAAATTTTGAATAAGTTGTTCAAGCTCTTCCATAACATTCTCCAGTTGTTCATTATTAACATCTCCAACAACAGATTGATTTATCGTTATTTCATTCTTATTTTCAATGTTTTTGAGCGCAATTTGTTTAACATGCTGAGCATTTACTGAAAATTGCAATCCCATTGCTTCGTTTAAATTAATTTTGTAACCTGCAGAACCGTTGAGTGTTAAATTGTTACCCAAATTTGCGCAAGCATCGGCAAACCAACCACTCTTTGTTGTTAAATTTGCTCCTCCACCAATAGCGATATTGCCTCTTGTTGTCGGTTGTCCAGTCATAAGTCCAGCATTGGCCTGTAAATAAGGTGTTAATTTGATTTCGTTTTCTCCTGGCATAATTTTACTCCTTTTCTTTTTAAACTCTTTTGTATTTCTTATGTATATATAAAGTATTTCGGAGTTTAAAAATTGCCATGATTAGACACAGGAAGACTCATATCATATCATATCATATCATATAGCAGATTTTACAAGTGTTTCAGCCTTGTGACAACCCTCAAAAATTCGTGTTTACATTTCTTAATATTTGTAAAATTTTGAAGAATAATTCGAATAAATATTTACCCTCCGAGCATGACGGAATGAACCAACAATGTATGTGAGACAACTACAAAATCGGCATTGTCATCTACCCATCCGGAGCGGGAGATGATTTTCAACAAGTGGAAAAATTTAAATATTAAGGAATGTGCGGATTTATCCGCAACAGCAATTCAATCTCACACCCGTATGGGTGTATAGGTTATCCATTTAACAGCGTGTTTTCTTTTCTCTTTAGTACTTTCTCTTTTCTTTGCCTAGCAATTAAAGAAAAGAGAAAGTACATAAAATATAAAATATTTCATATAAATTAAATAAAAAAAAAGAACTTATCGTCCGATAAATTCTTTTTTTGTTTAATTTAGATGCT
>JAEEGL010137269.1_pt1 | contig 21079 bp, 17 predicted proteins | sample 9134231 | NCBI WGS metagenome assembly JAEEGL01 (sample SAMN16246548, study PRJNA631951) | gut metagenome | biome: gut microbiome; feature: rumen; material: fiber-attached | host: Bos | place: Iran: Karaj | collected 2018-10 | reverse complement strand
CGCATTTGCGAATTGTCCTGTGGTGTAATGGTAGCACATCGGATTCTGGTTCCGCTTGCGAGGGTTCGAGTCCTTCCAGGACAACTAAGTGAAAGTGACCCGTCAAAAAGGTCACTTTTATTATGTAAAAACTTTTTTAACTAACAAATTTAAACTAATTCTATTAAGTATGGCAACTAAAATTAGACTGCAACGTCATGGTCACAAAGACTACGCGTTCTATCCCATTGTCATCGCCGATAGCAGGGCACCACGAGATGGTAGATTTATTGAAAGGATTGGTTCTTATAACCCAAACACTAATCCTGCTACAATAAGTTTAAATTTCGAGAGAGCTCTCTACTGGTTGAACTGTGGAGCTATCCCCACCGACACCGTCCGTAACATCCTGTCCCGCGAGGGCGTGCTCATGATGAAGCACCTCCAGGGTGGCGTGAAGAAGGGCGCTTTCTCTCAAGAAGAAGCTCAAAAGCGTTTCGATGCTTGGAAGGCTGAGAAAGATGCTAAGATCGAGGCTGTTCGCAACGAAGTTCGCGAGAACAAGAAGGCCGCTAACAAAGAGCGTCTTGCCGAAGAAGCCAAGAAGAACGAAGCCAAGGCTGAGGCCGTGGCTAAGAAGAAAGCTGAAATCGCTGCCGCAAAGGCTAAGGCTGAGGCCGAAGCTGCTGCTGCCGCTGCTCCCGCCGAAGAGGCTCCCGCCGCTGAGGAAGCTGCCGAGGCTCCTGCCGAAGAGGCTCCCGCTGCTGAAGCATAATTTCAAGCTCGCTTCTTGAAAGCATAACCGAAGGGCACCACAATCGTGGCGCCCTTCTCTTTTACACATAAAATGTTTTTTTGCAAGAAACTTGCCCTGAATAGACGGATGTATTGATTTTTTTTGTACTTTTACCCAAATTCTAAACGCAATACTCAAACGATGAAAAACTATATTCAACACATGTTCTTGACCTTGGCGCTGGTGGTCATGGTAACCAGTTGCTCGGGTAGCAAGTCGGGCAATTCCGGCAACGGCGACGAAGCAACGGTGACGCTGAGCAGCGTGAAGCAGGCCGACACGCTCTCGTTCCCGCTGAGCAACGGCAACAACTGCAAGGTGCAGGTCGATGTATCGGTCACCTACCCCAAGGCGTTCAAGTCGAAAAAGGAAACTGAAGCGCTGCAAAAACTGTTTATCACCACAGTGCTGGAGTGCGGCGATTCGCTCACGATTGAGGAGGCTGTGAAACAATACACCATGGGCATCACGCGCCAGAATGTGGCGGGCGATGGTGAGGAGGAAGACGACTTTGCCCTCGAAGACGAGAACGGCACGCCCATCGACAAGATTTTCATCAATGTGAACATCACTGCAGCCTATAACCAGAAGAACATCATCACCTTCTGCAAAGAAGAGACCTTCAAGCGCAACGATGTGGTGACCTCGAAGATACACCGCTACTACAATTTGGACCTTGCCGACATGAAGCCTATCGACCGCACCATATTCCGCGACGATGCCATGGCCGATGTGTGCCAGCTGCTCAAGGACAAACTGCTGGAGCAGACACACACCCGCAACAGCGACGAGCTGAACGAGATTGGCTACTTCAACATCGACAACCTCTCGGTGACCGACAACTTCTGCTTCGAAGAGAACGGCATAACCTGGAGCTATCTGCCGCAGGAACTGGCCGCCGACGCGCTGTTTGAGCCGCGCATCACGCTGGGCTTTGATGTGCTCAAGCCGCTCGCCGCCGAGAACTCCATCATCAACCGCTTCTAAAGAACGCTATGGAATTTATTACCAAATACTTCCCGGAACTCACCGACCAGCAGCGTCAGCAATTCGAGACCCTGCTGCGCCTCTACCCCGAGTGGAACGCGAAGATCAACGTGATTTCGCGCAAAGATATCGACAACCTGGAGCTGAACCACATTGTGCATTCGCTGAGCATCGTCAAGTTTGTGAAGTTCACACCGGGCACCACGGTGCTCGATTTGGGCACGGGCGGCGGCTTCCCAGCCATTCCGTTGGCAGTCTACCACCCTCAGGTGCAGTTCCATCTGATTGACCGCGTGGGCAAGAAACTAAAGGTCGCACAGGATGTGGCCGAGCAGGCCGGACTGACCAACGTGACGCTGCAGCATGGCGACATCAAGGAGGTGAAGGGCACATTCCACTTTGTAGTGAGCCGCGCCGTGATGGATTTGGGAGACATGGTGCCCCTGGTGCGCCGACTCATCGACAAGAAACAGCAGCAAAACGCCGTGCCCAACGGCCTCATTGCCTTGAAGGGCGGCGACCTCACAGCCGAGATAGCCCCATTCAGGCGGCAAGTGCTCATCGAGGAACTCTCAACCCACTTCGAGGAAGACTACTTCAAGACCAAGAAACTCATTTATCTACCCCTATAAGATTCTGAGCATGAACATTTCACGATTTGAACTCAACCCCTTTGGCGAAAACACCTATATCCTGTGGCACAAAACGGCCAAGAAGGCCATTGTTGTTGACCCCGGCATGATGCGCGATGATGAGCGCGACCTGATTGTCGACTTCCTCGATCGCCACGAACTCACCTTGCAGGCGGTCATCCTCACCCACATCCACATCGACCATGTGACCGGTGCCAAGTGGCTGGCCGACAAATATGGCGTGAAGATTCTCGCCAACAAGGGCGATGAGCTCCTCGCTTCATCCCTGCCCCTGCAGGCGCAACTGTTCGGGCTCAAGATTGATGTGCCTTCATTCAACATCGACCAGGCACTGAAGGACGGCGACGAACTCATGCTCGGCGATGAGAAAATCGTGGTCATCGCCACACCCGGCCACTCGCCAGGCGGCATTTGCCTGTATATGCCCGACAGCGCCACCGTCATCTCGGGCGACACGCTGTTTGAAGGAAGCATTGGCCGAACCGACCTGCCTGGCGGCAACTTCGACCGACTCATCAGCAGCATCAAGACCAAGCTGCTCACCCTGCCCGACGACACCGTCGTGGCTCCCGGCCACGGCTACACCACCACCATTGGCGCCGAGAAGCAGAACAACCCCTTCCTCGCCTAACCCAATCGGCAACATGGCCATTTAGTTCAGCAAGAACATAACACACGAGGCAGAGACTACGCATTTGTAATCTCTGCCTCGTGATTTGGAGCGGTAAACGGGACTCGAACCCGCGGCCCTCAGCTTGGGAAGCTGATGCTCTACCAACTGAGCTACTACCGCAACTTATATTAGTTTGACCTAACGGTTTTGGTCACTATTCGCTGCATTCTTTTGGTGTAGCGACACCACACTATCGCCAATGCTGGCATCGTCGTTGTGCACATAGGTCACCACCATTGTGTCACCCTCCTGCCAAGTGTCATAGTCATCACGGTCCAGGTCGGGATACTCAAAATAGTGCACATCACCATTCTCGTCCTCAAGCTCGATGCTCGCATGAGCACCGCCAACAGCCACACCGGTGAGGGTGGTGAGGTCCTCGGGGTTGATGTTGCTTGACTGTTCCTGGCTGAGACTTGCCTGACTGGCACTTTGCGATGTGCCGCTGTCCTTGGCACATGCGGCGGTTAAAACCATCACTGTCACAACCATCACGAAGATCGATATTTTCCCGATTGCTTTCATTGACATTCTTTTAACTTAGGTATTGCTCGAAGCAACTGTTTTTTGTGGTCACAAAATTACGCTATTTTATGCAAGTCACAAAATTAATTGCCAAAAAAATGCACCACATCATCGGCAAGCCTAACGACTGGCAAGGTTAAAGAAGGGCAAAGTGTGGACGAATGGACAAAAAATGAGCAGCCACCCTGCACTGGCAAGATGGCTGCATCATTATTTCAACTCTTGTTCTGTTGAGTTCGATCAGGATTATTCACCTTTCTCAAGTTTTTCCTTGAGTTCGGCAAGCTGGCTGATGTCGCCCAGAGTAGTCTTCTCGATGTTAGCGTTCATAGCGGGAGCTTCATCCTTCTTGGTTGCCTTCTTGGCAGCTGCAGCCTTGCGGCTCTCGGCACGCTGCTCATCTTCGAAGATGCGGCTGTGCGAGAGGATGATGCGCTTAGCGTCTTTGTTAAACTCTATCACCTTGAATTCGAGTTTCTCGTCCTGCTTGGCGGGAGTGCCATCTTCCTTCACGAGATGCTTGGGAGTGGCAAAGCCTTCAACGCCGTAAGGCAGGCTGATCACTGCGCCCTTGTCGAGCAGTTCAGTGATAGTACCCTCGTGGATGCTGCCCACGGTGAACACGGTCTCGAATACATCCCAAGGATTCTCTTCGAGCTGCTTGTGGCCGAGGCTCAAGCGGCGGTTTTCCTTGTCGATTTCAAGAACCTGAACATCGATGTCGGCACCAATCTGAGTGAACTCGCTGGGGTGTTTGATCTTCTTGGTCCAAGACAGGTCGCTGATGTGGATAAGACCGTCAACGCCTTCTTCAAGTTCTACAAACACACCAAAGTTGGTGAAGTTGCGAACCTTAGCAGTGTGCTTGCTGCCCACGGTGTACTTCTCTTCGATGGTTTCCCAAGGATCGCTCTTAAGCTGCTTGATGCCAAGCGACATCTTGCGCTCGTCGCGGTCGAGAGTCAAAATCTGAGCCTCTACCTCGTCGCCCACCTTCATGAAGTCTTGAGCGCTGCGCAGATGCTGCGACCAGCTCATTTCGCTCACGTGGATAAGACCTTCCACACCAGGAGCGATTTCTACAAATGCACCGTAGTCGGTCATCACGACAACCTTGCCCTTCACGCGGTCGCCCACCTTGAGGTTGGCATCCAGCTTGTCCCAAGGATGGGGTTGGAGCTGCTTCAGACCCAGAGCAATGCGGTTCTTGTCCTCGTCAAAGTCAAGAATCACAACCTGGAGTTTTTCATCGAGTTTCACGATATCGCTGGGATTGCTCACGCGACCCCAAGAGAGATCGGTAATGTGGATAAGACCGTCTACGCCGCCCAGATCCATGAATACGCCATAAGGAGCGATATTCTTGACCTTACCTTCGAGAACTGTACCTTTCTCAAGCTTGGCAATGATTTCTTTGCGCTTCTGCTCGAGCTCGGCCTCGATGAGGGCCTTGTGCGATACCACCACATTCTTGAATTCCTGATTGATTTTCACAACCTTGAATTCCATTGTTTTGCCTACGAACAGGTCGTAGTCACGAATGGGCTGAACGTCGATTTGAGAACCGGGCAAGAATGCCTCGATGCCAAACACGTCAACAATCATGCCACCCTTAGTGCGGCATTTGATGAAGCCCTTAATGATTTCGTCGTTGTCAAGCGCTTGATTAACGCGTTCCCAACTCTTGCTTGCGCGTGCTTTCTTGTGCGACAGCACGAGCTGACCCTTGCGGTCTTCCTGGCTCTCAACGTATACCTCTACGGTGTCGCCTACCTTCAGGTCGGGGTTGTAACGGAATTCGTTAAAAGGAATGATGCCGTCCGACTTAGCACCGACGTTAACCACCACCTCGCGCTTGTTAATCGAGATAACGGTACCTTCAGTTACTTCCTTGTCCTTAATTGAGGCCAGGGACTTGTCGTAGGTTTTTTCCAATTCCTCATGGGATGCTCCCTTTTGAGTTTCGCCTTTTTCATAGGCGTCCCAGTCGAAATCTTCGATGGGAGAATTTTTTAATTCTTCGCTCATTTAATTAAAAGTTAATAAAATAGGTTAGTTATAAATGCCCTCTACGGATTCGTTCCCGCAAAAAGCGACTGCAAAGTTACTCATTATTTTTCACATGGCAAGCATGTTACACTCACTTTTTTCAGTAAAAATGAGCAAATAACACGCAAAAACACCGTCAATTGAACCCTAATACCTGAAATCTGATAACTGATAACTGACAACTGACAACTATCAATAACACGAACGCACCACTAGCCAGTTGCTCTGGTAGCGCGTGTTGTCGAAGTGCGGCGCCAGTTCAACAATGGGGGCGCCGTTGTGCTCGCGATACCATCCATAGGCCCATGTGCCCATATCGAGATAGAGCGCCTGCTGCACACCCAGCTTCACAAGACCATCGATAAACTCGTGACAATACATCTTGTCGATGCCTTGGATCACGGCAAACGAGCCATCGTTCATGATGCAGGCAACACGATAAATGATGTGCGCCTCACGGTCACGAATGGCCTGCGGGATGCGCTCCACACGGCCCACTCCGTCTTCCACAATCAGGCATTGCTGAAACAGATACCCCCCTCCCTTGACAGCCGTTGCCACCGAGGCATCGAGATCGCTGTTGGGTCTGATGCACACCCGCATGCCCACTGCCAGCAGATGCCCCGTGCAGGTCACATCGTCATATCCCCTGCGCAATTCTCCTGCCACCACATGGTCGCCACACACACTGCGCAGGTCATCGCCCGTGAACGCCGCCGCTACCCTGAGCAGCACGCCGGGGTCTTCAGGGCCGGGCAACGAGTCGGTGGTTACTATCACAAGGTCGGCCACATTAGGCTGGAGCAGCATAAACTGGTGCTCGCCCACCATGCAAGAGTTGCGTTCCAACGGAGCCTTGAGCACATCGTCGTACGCGGCAGCCATACCACAGCCAGCCGCCATCACGCCCATGGGCAGAATGCCTCGCATGAGCAATTTCTTGATTCGCCTCATAGTTTTTCAGCAATATTTGCGGTAAAAGTAGTTTTTTTGCGTCAAACCACAAAAAATATTGCCGTATTTATGCCCCTCTATGCATAAAAGCACGCCACCACCCTATCCTTTGAAACATTTTCACCCCTCAAGTGCTACCAATTTCAAGTAATCATCACCTAATATTTTATTATTTATTAAAATTTATTGCATATTTTCTTGTATTTATTAGAACAATTCCCTATCTTTGTAATTGGTTAATACAATAAAACCATTTTTTAAGTCTGTCAACCAAAATTTTTTCTTTAAACTATTTACATATCTTTAAATTAACTGTTTTACTAACTTAAAATTCTACAACGATGAAGAAATTTTTACTTTTCGCAGCTGCAGCAGCTGTAATGATGTGCGCAAATGCTCAGCCCACCGTTGAGCAATTGTGGAAAGTTGATGGAATGGCCAATATTGCGCCCACAAATGATTGCCGTCAAGGCGTTGGCATGAACGGTAAGATTTACATCAACAACAAGGCCGATCTGAAAGTGATGGTCATTGGCGAAGGCGGTCTTGCCGATGAGGAATATCCTGGTGGCGCTAACTGCGGTATCGGTCGCGACGAAGCTGGCAACCTCGTTATCAGCAATGGCGCATTCCCCGCTGAGTGGGCTTGCGACGGCGAAACTCCCGTGATCAAGGTTGTTGATGTCAACAACCCGGAAAATGTGAAAGAATATGCTCTACCTGAAGAAGTAGCCGGATTTGGCCGTTCCGACCTCCTCGGCTTTGCTAAAGGCAACCTCTTGGAGAATGGCGTTCTGTACTTCTGCGGCGCTGCTAGCGATCAGACCCTTGTAGTTGTAACTATCACCGATGGCGCAGTTAATGAGGACGAGACCTATGTTGCCGACATCGAAGGCGGCGTTACCGCATCATCTAACCCCATCTATTTCTACAAGAACAAAGATGGTGAAGATCGTCTGCTTTATGTGAACCGCACACAAATTAACGGTGGTGGCAATATTGGCATCAAGGTTCTTGCTCCTGAAGGCGAAGGCTTTACGGTTGAGAGCACTCCCGCTATGCCTGGCAAAAGCGCTAGCAACGGTGGCATGATCTTCGTTTGGAATGGTGAGGAGTATGCCGTTTATCCTTATGGCGGCAACTATCTGGATGGCTTCGCAATTGTAAAGATTGGCGAAGAGGAAGCCCTCTATGTGAAAGAGCCCGAACTCGCAGCCAACCCCAACGTCTTCCAGGCTAACTGGGTGAACGCTGAGGTAGTGGAAGACGGCGTGATGATTTATCACTATGTTCCCGGTGCTTATGCTGAAGTCTTCAAGATGACTGATGGCGCACTTCCTCCCGAAGAAGCTAAATACTATGTAGTTGGCGGTTTCAATGGCTGGAACACCGAAGCTGGTGAAGAAATCACCGAAGACGGTGCAACCATCAATGTTAACGAACAGAACCTCGAAGATCCCGAAGACACTAATCAAGAGTTCAAGATCATCACTTTCAATGCCGACGGCGGCATCACCTGGATTGGCGGTGAAGATGAGAATCCCAATGACAACATCCCCATGCTTCTGACCGATGAACTGATTAGCAATGGTATAGAAATCACGCTGGTAACTCCCGGTGCCAACTTCCGTCTGCCCGCAGCTGGCAGCTACACCATCAAGCTCGTCGAGAGCGGTGAAGCCAAGGCTGGTTTCGAAAGCCTGAAGATGGTTGTTATTAAGAACGATGCTCCTTCGGCTGTCAACGACATCAACAGCAAGACTGTGGCCAATGTGAAGTATGTGAACCTCGCTGGCATCGTGAGCAACAAGCCCTTCGACGGCGTGAACATCGCAGTTACCACTTACACCGATGGCACCAAGAGCGCTGTTAAAGTTATCAAATAAGAAATCACTTATTGATTAACTCACATAAAAAACTCTCGCCTCTCCCCGAGGCGGGAGTTTTTTTATAGCCCCCGATCAGGAAACCAGCAACCCCCATAATCAAAAACCTAAAAAGGCCAGAAATTATAATACAACTAGAGCATCTAGAAAACCTAGAGTTACTAGAGCAACTAGAGCAACTAGAGTAACTAGAGCAACTAGAGAATCTAGTAAGGCCATAAGGCTAGCAATCAAGCACCTAGAAAAAGAATCCCGCTAAAAAAGTTTAGAAATGCATTGTCAGTCGAGCGACTGGCTGATGGTATCGTAGCACTGCTGCATGAGCTTGCGCTGGTCGTGTCCCTCGGCACCAGGCATGATAGGATCGTGCAGCGTGAGCGTGATGGTGCCGGGAGTGACATTAAATGTGGTTCGCGGCATCACCCGATACGAACCATTGATGGCAATGGGCACTACCGGCAGGTTAAATTCCACTGCCAAACGAAACGCGCCGCTCTTGAACGAAGCCATCTCGCCGTCGTCGGTACGGCGCCCCTCAGGGAACACCACCAGCGACATATCGTCGGCAAGGCGTTTCTCGGCATCTTCCATCGTCTTCTTGAGAGCAGCAGCCGAGGAGTGATCAACAAGGATGTGACCGGCAATCTGGCAAGCCTGACCTATCACGGGGATATTGGTCAATCCCTTGCGCATCATCCACCTGAAGTTATGACCCAGGAAACCGTAGATCGAGAAGATATCGAAAGCGCCCTGATGATTGGCCACAAACACATAAGATGTCTTCTTATTGATTTTTTCGCGCCCTTTCACCTTCACACGCACAAACAGTAGCCAGCAGAAGATGCACGCCCACACCTTGGCAGGATAATAGCCACCCCAAGACTTGCTGAACAAGCACCCCACCACCGTAACGATGGCAGTCAGTATCGTAACAACCAGCAAGATGGGCGCGGCAATAAGCCATTGGTATAGTCTAAAAAGGTACTTCATAGTCAAGTCGTTAACCGTTCGTTCTTCTTTCTGCTATGCTGCCGTAACAGCCTGGTGATTTTTTAGATAGTGCAAAGATAACAAAAAAATGCGACACCACGCCAAGCGCAGGTCGCATTTTTGCAAATGCAGTGCTTTTTATCACGAGTCTGTCGTCAGGGAGTACATCTCGACGATTCAGCTATGCTTTATTTTGCCTCGGTTTCAGGAGCAATGAGTTTGTAGCCCTTGCCATGAATGTTGATGATCTCAATACTGGGATCATCCTTGAGGTGCTTGCGCAGCTTGGTGATGTACACATCCATCGAACGGGCGTTGAAGTAGTTGTCGTCGATCCAGATGGTCTTCAGAGCGAAGTTGCGTTCCAGAATTTCGTTCACATGGGCACAGAGCAGGCTCAGCAGTTCGCTCTCCTTGGTGGTGAGCTTGGTGGTCATGTCATCGGCCATGAGAGTCTGCTTCTGGGTGTCGAAGGTGAACTTGCCAATCTTGTACATGGTGATTTCTTTGCCTTTCTTACCTTTCACGCGACGCAGAATGGCCTCGATGCGCATCACCAGCTCCTCCATGCTGAAGGGCTTGGTAATGTAGTCGTCGGCACCAATCTTGAAGCCCTCAAGCACATCTTCCTTGAGCGATTTGGCGGTGAGGAAAATGATGGGCACTTCGCCGTTGACGGTGCGAATTTCCTGTGCCAACTGATAGCCGTCTTTCTTGGGCATCATCACATCGAGCACACAAATGTCGTACTTGCCTTTCAAGAAGGCCTTATAGCCGCTCTCGCCATCAGCAAAGAGGTCGGCATTGTAACCCTTGGCCTGCAGATACTCGCGGAGCAGCATGCCCAGATTCTCGTCGTCTTCGCAAAGCAAAATTCTTAATTTCTCTTCCATTGTTCTATTGTATTTTAAATGTTAATAAATAATTCTTATTGAGTTAAATATATGTTTCTATTGCAGCAGAGGCAAGGTGATGATAAATGTAGAGCCCTTGCCATAATCGCTCTCGGCCTTGATGGTGCCATTAAACAGGGTTATCATCTTGCTCACATAGGCAAGTCCAAGTCCAAAGCCCTTCACATCGTGGCGATTGCCAGTCGACACGCGATAGAATTTCTCGAAAATCTTCTTCAAGTCTTCACGCTTGATGCCTATGCCATTGTCGGCAATCTTCACCTCCAAGTAATTATTCTTCACATTGCGGGTGGTGATTTTCAGTTCTGGCTCCACATCTTCGCGACGATACTTGATGGCATTGTCGAGCAGATTGAAGATAACATTAGTGAAGTGCATCTCATCGACATTCACAATTGAGTCCTCGGCATCGAGATTCGCTTCGATGTGGCCGCCGTATTTCTCCACTTTCAGTTTATAGGTGTTGATCACGCTGTCGATAATGGCATGTGCATCCACCTCGTCGAGACGCATGGTGGCCTTCTTGCGGTCGAACATCGACATCTGCAGCACCTTCTCGACCTGGAAACGCAGACGCTTGGTCTCGTCGTTGATTACATTAGAAGCCTGCTTGAGCATGGCAGGACTCTTGCGCACCGTCTCGTCGTTGAGCATCTGTGCCGCCAGCGAAATCGACGAAATGGGTGTCTTGAACTCGTGCGTCATATTGTTGATGAAGTCGTTCTTGATCTCGGTAAGTTTCTTCTGGCGGAAAATGGTGATGATGGTGTAGATGAACACTCCCAGCAATATGAAGGTGAAGATGAACGACGGGATAAGGAACTTGACCGACGAGAAGATGTACTTGCTCTTGGTGGGGAACGAAACCTTGAGCACATTCTGCTTGCTCACCGGGTCGTTGGGGAAGAGCACCTGAGTGTACTCATTGGCGGGATTGCCCTCGACATTCACAAAGCCTTGCGTCTTGTAGGCAAGGCCCGAAGTGCGGTTGACCACTGCAAACTCATAGGGTATGCTCAAACCATTGCGTTCCAGTTCCTGTTTCAAGTATTGGCGCACCAAGGCCGAGTCGGCGCGCTCGGTAATGGGCCTGTCGCTGGCCTGGTTCAAGATGGAAAGAATCACCTCGTTGAGCAAACCACGCTGATACAGATACTGCCCCTTGAGAATGTCTTGACGGCGCTGATACTGATCCTGATAATTCACGCCATCGGCCACAAGGCGGCCATTGTCATTAAGACGCACATTGCTCATGGGCAGTTTCACTTCCTGAGAGGTGATGTCGGGCAAGGTTTCGCCCAAGTTCATGGGATGGTTGAAGTCGAAGTTCAGTTCGGTTCCTTCCAGATCCTTATCAAGATAATAGCGGGTTTCGTCCTGCTCGAGCGTAGCGGCGACGCCATTAAGGCTGCGCATCACAGTCTCGGAGAACTGCTCATTGCGCATCTTCACCATGTTTTCAAGATACATGATCTGAACCGACAGCAGCCCCAAAAAAGTGCATGCCATCACTATCGTCAGCAGCCATATCGTCCATTTTTTCATGCCACGCTCTTGTTAATTTGTTAATAATATCATGTTAACAAAAGACCTCATTGGCCTATTATTTTAACATTACAGGGCAAAATTAACAATTAAATATGGATTTTGAAAATATTTACTCACTTTTTTTCAAAAAAAAATTCCAGCGCCTCAAAAAACACCACAAACCATGAGTTTTTCACTCATTTTCACCCAGCACCTCCTCAACAGATGGCACCTCCCCATCACCAGCAATTCGGTTTATGTACTCATTCAAATAATCAACAATTACCTCCATGCTGTCCTTGTGCTTTCTACCCTCGTAACGCCGACGCAAGTCAGGATAAAACTCCAGCAAATGAAGCAAATACTTCGGATTGATTTCATGCACACACCTATTCTCAAAGTCAAGATGATACAGAACAGTTATTGGGTATGTCCCATCTATTGCATACCTCGTTGCCATTTTGTACTCAGTGAGTACTACACATATCATCTTGTCATTGAACAGCATTGGCAAATAGCCCTCACGGCCCAGCCGTAAAGCACCCTCAGTCATATACCCGTTAAGCCAGGCACAGTTCACATAATATAAAGTTGTATCCTCAAGATTGTACTCCAAAATCATTGCCTGCCCAATGAGGTTATCGATGTTTTTCTTCGATTTTCCACCGGCACACCTGAAGTTCACGCGATTGTTTTTTTCAAAGTTGGTCTCTACAGGATTCTCCAGAATGGCGTCGGGAGTGCCGTCGAGCAGTGACTGCCAAGTGGAATAGATGCATAGCGAGTCATGACGCAACTTCACATCTTGCGCCAAACTGGCGATTGCTACCACCGTACACATCAAGATGACCCATACCCGCTTCATGTGTTAAAAGAGATAGGGAACCTCTGGATCTCGGTTGAGACGGTTCACATAGTCAAGAAAGAACTCGTTAATGAGATAAGTTTCATCCTGATACTGGCGGAAAGTGTAACGCTGCAACAGGTCGGGGTAAGGTTCAAGGAGTTCGAGCAACAGATTCTTGTTTACCTCACGCACACGCAAATTGTCGAAATCAATCCAATAAAGTTTGGGCGTTTCGCCGTTATACCCGTCCCCCATGCCTATGCCCGAATCGGCCCCCAAGACACCATCAACAAGCAGGTTGAGCAGAAATCCGCCCACAGTGGGATTGTTGCGCTGAAACTGCACAAAAGCAATCTTGCCTGTGTAGTACAGCGGCACATAACGCGAAAAGTGCTTGCAATCGCCCTTGAAATTGCGTTTGAGCCAGTCGCTGTTGATGAGCCACAAGGTGTCGCCCAGGCAAACAGCCACCGCCTCGTTTTTGAGCATCTTGTTCACAGCCTTGGCATCGCGCGATGTGGCCTTGAACTCGAAGTCATACTCCGAGCGGACCTTGATTTCGGGATTGGCAACAATGGTGTCAGGAATCAGGTCGAATATCGCCTCCCACGAGTTGTATACCATGAGCGTATCGTTGCCGCCAGTACTCGCCTCCATGCGGGCTGCAGCAAAAAGTGCCACCACCGCCACAAGACTCATGACAGCTGCCCGCACCTGGCCCATAATATGATTGCAATTCTTCATCGGTCGTCAATTATTAGTCGCGTGCAAAATTACACATTTTTCATCTATTCACAAATCCCGTGCCAATTTATGGTCACGCCTCGGCAAATTCCTCCAGCAGGCTCGTCAGCACGGGCTGCAGCAGTGCCTCTCCCCTCGCCTGCTCCTCTTCAACCAAATGCCGCACAGTTGCAGTAGGTTCAACCTTGCCCATGAGCAGGAGGTTGAGCAGCAATCTGAAGGCAGTGTAGCGCACCAGCACAGCATTGTCCATAGCCAATTGCTCGACCAAATCAAGGGCAAATGGCAGCAGCCGCAACAAGCGATGGCACAGCACATCGGCAATTTCGGTGGTTTCCACATCGTGGCACCACTCGAGGGCTTTTTCAGTTGTGAATATTTCAACAGGATAGAGCATCGTGGCTGCCATGCGGCACTCACGATGGTCACGGTCGGCCCACAATGCCTGAGCCAACGACGCATCGGGAACACGGTTTGCGGCAATCGCCACAATGTCGGCGAGCTGGCAACCCATGATGTAGCGATGCGGGTCGCCTGCGGCACGCAAGGCGTCGGCCACCACACCATTGCGGTGGGCAAAAAACGCCTTGCGCAGTTCGTTCTCAGCCTCGGTCATGCCTCACTCGGTGTAGCGTGCGTTGAGCACATTCCAGTCAAGCACATTCCACAGTTGTGCCAAGTGGTCGGGGCGACGATTCTGATAGTCGAGATAATAAGCGTGCTCCCACACATCAAAGGTGAGAATGGGTTTCATGCCACGCCTGACGGGATTGCCTGCATTGGGTTCCTGAACGATGTGCAACTTGCCATCGGCATCGGCAGCCAGCCACACCCAGCCCGAACCGAAGAGCGTAGCGCCACCTGCCTGGAACTGCTGCTTGAACGCATCAAATGAACCAAAGTCACGATTGATGGCGGTAGCCAATTCGCCCACAGGCTCGTTCTGCTCGCAATAAGGTTTGAACTGCGAGAAATAGAGGTTGTGGTTCAGTATCTGGCCCGCATTATTCAGCACCCCACCCTCTGCTTTCACCACAATCTCCTCGAGGGTGAGTCCCTCAAATTCGCTGCCGGGCAATGCTGCATTCAGGTTGTTCACATAGGTCTGCAAGTGCTTGCCGTGATGAAACGACAGCGTTTCGGCACTAATGGCGGGAGCGAGCGCATCGGGCTCGAACGGCAATGCCATGAGTTCAAATTTTCCGTCTTTTGCTTCAATTCTCATATTTCAAACAATTTAATTAATTATGTGTAACCACAAAGTTAACAACAATCATCATAATCTCCAAATAAAAAAGAATATGGGAATGGCCCCAACTGACCATAAATCACACTAATCCAAGAGCAAATGTTCTCTATATTTTACCACTAAAAACAACGAGAGGCGGCAAGTCGATGCCGCCTCTCGGTATAGATTCAAAACTGATAGTATCAGTTGTGCAAGATGATGTCGATGACCGCGTTGACATCGGCTATATTCACTTCGCCGTCACCATTCACATCGGCTCTGCCGTAGTTGGGCGAACTTGTATTCCCGCTCAGGACGATGTCGATGATCGCGTTGATATCGGCTATATTCACTTCGTAGTCACCATTCACATCACCGGGTACGCCAACATTCGGCTTATTGACTATAACCATCTTCTGCTCTTCGCTGAAGGTGATGTCTCTTCCAGTGAAGTCGTTCATTACGCACCAGGCATTGCCTTCGCCGTTCCAACCCCAGTTAATGTGATATTTGTCAGTGCCATCGTAACCGTCGACATTGAAGGCGTGACCGCCTACCATGTTGTTTGAAGCCAGGTACACCACTGGACGACCTGCGGCCATTTCCTTTTGAAGCTTGTCTGCCCAGGCGGCCTCGCTAAAGTCTTTCTTTTCGAGCAGTTGGGCATTATAACCAAATGTTTCGAACATGTTAACGATGTTTTCAAGTCTACTATATGGAACACCACTACCATAATCCGGAATGCCATATTCCATTTCCTCGGCCTGACCTATATAGCGCATGAGTGTGGCAACAGCATCGCACTGTTCCTGCGGGTTGTCGCAATGAGATATGCCGTTTTGATCATACCAAATATCATACTCATCTTGCATGTTGTCCCAATCAAAAGTGGTCTCCGGAAGGGCTGGATAGTCGTAGGTCGCATATTGCTGTTGCGGGATATTGTAAGGGATACTGTTATCCCAACCGACAGCAAGTTGGGCAGTGTAAGAATCCAGTGGGCCAACTTCGGTGGGGTACTTATAGTAGTACATCACCATGGCTGCCGATGTCGCGGGGCAACCAGTAAGGCATTGAAGGTTATCAGTTCTATATTTTTTCTTTCTTCCAATAATATTTACTAATCGTCTATATGAAAATACGCACTGGTCCCAATAAGGTGCTTCCTGACCCCAGTTGCAAGTGAGCAGTGGACCGTAGGTAGTAGCCTTGGCGCCATCGGCACGAAGCTTGGAAGCTTTCTCAACTTCAGCGCTGGGGTTTGAAATCAACCAGTTGAGTTGCTCTTTGTAGCAATCCATGAGATACTTGAGACCATCGGGAATGCGGTCAAGATTCAGGGGCTTGTCGCCGTAGGCCAGAATATCTTCGGCACGGTCATCACCCGATACAATCACAAATGTGGTTGCTGTGTTGAAAATGTAGTACACAGGAACTTTTGCAATGTCACTCATCTCTGTCTTGATCAGGGTAACTTGAGTGGCCTTAGGGGCCATGTACTTGCCTGCATAAACCTTGCTAGCAAGATACTGTTCAGCTTTAGTCTTTGCTGCCGACACACTAACAGGTGCTGCCGACATTTGCAGTGTGGTCAATAAAGCCACAAGGGTAAGTAATGATTTTTTGAACATAGTGATTAAATTTAAGTTAATAAATCGCTTTCAATGTGTGTTTTTGATTTTGCAAAGTTATAGATTTTTCTTAACGAGAGTCAGAAATATAATAGAAATTCAGCAAAAACCATTATTACATCAATGAACTCGTTTTATTTTTAAGCGAAAGACGGTTACAGTTTTTTATCGCTAAATTATTGTTGTCCGATAATAGATTTTAGACATACAGCAATCCACTATGCCTGAGTTATTTAAATGGTAGCTGAGTATGTTGAGCTTACTATGAAGCCCTGACAGACTTTTAACAGAACACTAATATCACTAAATAGCAGTTGCCAGGCGCGTCTATCGGCAAGGTGGATTAAAACGAGAAAGCCATTGCCTGTGATAAGGCAATGGCTTTCAGGATATGAGGTAAGCTTACCTCCGTTATTTGAAGGAGCTGATTTGCATCAGTTGTTCATGATGATGTCGATGAGGGCAGTGATGTCGCGAACATCAATCTCATCGTCAGCGTTCACATCGGCACGCGGGTTATCGGTGACAGAGTTCATGATAACATCGATGAGGGCGGTGATATCGCGCACATCCACTTCGCCGTCACCATTCACATCGCCAGTAATGCCGGTCAAGGTAACAACTTCAATCTTGTTCGACCACTTGCTCTGCATGTCGCCGTTCACGGCTTTCACATCATAGAGATAGGTGGCACCAGGAATCAGGCCTGTAACCTTATAGTTCAAATCAGTGATATCCGAGATGATGATCTCGTCAGAGCCCTTAGCGGGAGCAGGCTTGGTGACATCGCCTGAGTAGAACTCGACTTCGGTGACAATCACACGCTTGCCACTGGCAGCAGTTTCTAATTTGACTTTCTGGTCGGTTGGCGTGCAGTCGAGCACAACAGTGTACTCGGCCTCATTGTTGTCGGGCACTGTAATGGTCTCAATTGCGTCGCCACAAGAAATCTTGAGGTCACAGTTGGTGTCGGTGTTTAAGGTCAGAGCCTTGAACTTGACACTCACCTTGTTGTCGGCTGTCAGGTTGAGAGCGGGACTGGTGATGTAGCCAGTTGCGCTACCGGTACCTAAACGGACACCACCCACAGCGGTGTACACCTTGTTGCCAGTCCAGCCAGTGTTGTCGAGATAGTTGTTGAGCATGCTGCCAATGTCTTGTCCACCGTTGGCGGTGCACTTGGCGAATGTCTCGGTCATGAGCAATGTGGCGGCAGGCTTGGGCATGACACGCAGCGTGTAGGATGTAGCGCTGGGCGATGCTGTCCAGTTTGCAGTAAAGCCGTTAGCCTTAATCTCGGTGGCCGCTGTAGCAACAGGAACCTCGATGCTGTTGAGAGGTGTCTGGAAACCAATCTCCAAGAGGTCGGGATAAGAACCGCCACCAGTCAATGTTACCATATAAATATTCGATTCGTTGAGGTCGGCCGAAGTTATGACGCCATTCGAACCTTGCTTGGTGTCGATTGCTGTATTTGAAGGCGTGATGCTGCCATCGGCGTTAAGCGTGCACTCGTAGATTGCTAAGGTTGCCGACGAGGAAGAACTGCCGTAGCTGCTACCCTTAACAAGGGCTTTGACCTGTGAGCAATTTGTCACATAGAATGTCTGAGTGTCGCTGCCATAGATTGAATAGGCTTGACTGTTGCCAAAGTAAGTGGTACCGCCGGGGAACACATCGGTTGCGCTCCAAGAGTTGGAGTAGCTCGAGAGCGAACCGCACGAAGTCCAATTCTGGGTTGCATCGGCCTTCAAGGCACCATAATTAGACAATGTGAGCCATGCAGTACCATCCTCATCATTTTCGGTATATTTGTAGATGGTGTTCATGCCGGTCACAGTGGCACCTGCCTCATCGATAGTCTCATAGCTGGCAATATTTAGGTATGGGTCGGTAGCATTGCCACCTTTGCGAGCCGAAGCTGTCAGATTCACAGTCTTGCTCTCGGCATCTTCACTGGCAATGGTGATTGTACCGGTGAATGTACCCTCATTTGCCGAATTAAATGATACCGTAAGGGTGAGAGGAGTGTTGACATCGGTGCTGCTGAGAGGAATTGTAGCAGGTGTAACAGTGAACACGCCCTTGGTGTCGTTCAAGGTGATGGTTACATCATGAATCAGGAACGCTCCCGTGAGTTCGATGGTCTTTGTGAGCGTCTTGTTCAGCGTTGCGTTGAAGTCCAGAGCCGTGGGCTCGACAAGCAAAGTGGGAACGCGAGGCAGTGCCTCACCTGTGATGGGCACGGTAACGCTCTCAACATCCTCGTCGGCGCACGAGAGGGTAAGGGTTGCTTCGGTGTTGCCGGCCTCGGTGGGAACATAGGTTACCACTACATCAACACCATTGGTTGCCTCTTCGGGCGTGATGGTGGTGTGGCTCACTGAGTAGAGGTCTGAGCCGCTCTTTTCAATGACGATGTTGCTCTCGAGATTGCGGGCCCTGACTTTCACAGTTTGGGTGTAGGTCTCACCGGCAAAGCCATGGAAGCTCACTTCAGCAGGATCGGCTTTGATTATGCCCATTTCAGGCTGGATACCGATTACCATCTGCTGGTCGCTATTAAAGGTGTAGCCTCCACCATCGGAGAAAGCATTCATCGCGCACCAGCAGTTGCCATCACCACTCCAACCAAAGTTGACATGATACTTATTGATATTTGAATCGTAACCGTCGACATTGAAAGCGTGACCGCCAGCACTTGGGTCTACTGCCATGAATACAACAGGACGTTCTTCGGCCATCTCCTCTTGAAGCAGGGCTGCCCAGTTGGCCTCACTATAGCTTGACTTATGAACCAGGCGAGTGGTTTCGGCGTCATAGCCAAAGCCAATGAACATGTCGGCAACAATCTGAGCTTCAGTGGTGTAGATACCGCTACCGCCAGCAGATGCGGTACCGTACATCATGTGCTCGGCCTGGCCAACATAGCGCATGAGTGTGGCCACTGCAGCACCCTCTTCTGTGGTGTAGGCCTCGTAGTGAGAGGTGCCATTTTCATCATACCAGGTGCCATACTTGTCTTTCATGTTGTCCCAGTCGAAGGTGGTCTGTGGAAGAGCCGGATAGGTGAAGTTCACACTGTTATAGTAACTGAGTTCGAGGCTGGATGTGTAAGAATCCAGTGGACCAACAGGTTCGGTGGGGTACTTCCAGTAGTAGAGCACCATTGATGCCGATGTTGCGGGGCAACCAGTGTAGCAAGAATAGGTGGTTCCGCTATAGGTGAACTTGCACAGGTTGTTGTATGGTGCCTCCTGATCCCAAAGTGCGGTAAGCAAAGGACCATAAGTCGTGGCCCTTACTTTTGGCGACTTGTAGGTAGTGGGTTTACTGACCTTAGCATCGGGATGTGCGAGCAGCCAGTCGAGTTGCTCTTTGTAGGTGTTAAGCCATGCCTCCATGTTCTTGGGGATGCGGTCAAGGTTCAAGGGCCTGTCGCCGTAAGCCAGAATCTCTTCGGCACGGTCATCGCCCGATACAATCACAAATGTGCTTGCTGTGTTGAAAATGTAGTAAACCGGAGTTTTAGCAGCGACACCCATCTCGGTCTTGAGCAGGGTGGCTTGCATAGCTCCAGGGGCCATGTACTTGCCGGCATAAACCTTGCTGGCAAGGTACTGTTCAGCTTTAGTCTTTGCTGCCGACACATCAACAGGTGCTGCCGACATTTGCAATGTGGCCAATAAAGCCACAAGGGTAAGTAAAGTTTTTTTGAACATGTTGATAAATAATTATGAATAAATAGTTGTTTTAAATTCTATTTTCGGAACTGCAAATTTAAAAAATTCTGCTCATAAAAACCTCAAAAAGTTGAAAAAAAATCATAACAAAACCAAAAATCGTGGTTAAACACTCTTTTCACCGTTAATAATAGTCTTTATCGACCATGTCCTTCTGAGTTCAACATCCCCATTAGACTACTACAATATTCATTAAATATACCTTTAATAATATATCCACATCATCCACATAATAAGCCCATTTCAACAACAAGCCCCGACGCGCCAGCGCCAGGACTTGATAATTTACATTTTGAGGATGTTTCGGACAGGGCACGCCCTATCCCTACTGATAGCTGATGACTGACAACTTACTTGGTGAGGGGGCTGTAGTCACGCGAGTAGCGGAGCATCTGGTCGATGTAGTTCTCACCGTAGGTCACCTTCACATCAGTGATGTTGCCGTTCTTGTCATAGACGGGCTTGTAGACGGGGTTCACAAAGCCCTTGTAGGGAGCAATGTTCAGCGCCTCGTAGCGTTTCAGGATTTCCTTGTGAATCTTGGGATCGACCTTCACACCGTAGGTTTCTACCAGCTTGCGGCCAGCCTCGAAGTCGCCTTCGCTCTTGATGCGCTGCACTTCCTTGAGCAGTTGGCCAAACAGGTTGCGGAGTTTCTTGTAGTCGTTAATCTTCACATAGGTCTTACCGTTGCGTTTCACGATTTGAATCACCTTGTCCTTCTTGCCTTTCTCCAAGCACCACTCGCTGATGAACTTACGGTTGCGCATGTGGCTCTCCTCAATGTTCTTGCCCGGCTCGATGCGGGTGAGCTGAGTGAGCAGACCGTTCATGATGTACTTGTAGTACTCGGCCTGATAAGCGTTAGGATCGTCGAAGATGCCCAGTTCCACCAGTTTGGGATCGCCCAGATAGTAGAGGGCAAAGAGGTCGGCACGGCCTTCCTCGAGGGT
>JAEEGL017049862.1_pt1 | contig 21081 bp, 16 predicted proteins | sample 9134231 | NCBI WGS metagenome assembly JAEEGL01 (sample SAMN16246548, study PRJNA631951) | gut metagenome | biome: gut microbiome; feature: rumen; material: fiber-attached | host: Bos | place: Iran: Karaj | collected 2018-10 | reverse complement strand
TATCACTATACCCCTAAGGACTATTTCCATGATAATCCTGATGAGAAGCCGAACGACTGGAAGGATGACACACCTATTATATATAATAAGGTGGAGAAGTCGGCAAAAGCAAAAGAGCAATCTCAGCCCGTTGAGCCATCACTCATTCCCTATGAGTTTGTTCAGAAGAGTATTGCCGGATTCGACATCAATCCTCTCTATGCCTATCTCTGCGGTGTCTTAGGCAAGGATGAAACCAAGCGTATATTCCAATTGTATATCGTTGGAACAGGAAAGAAGTGGGGTGGCTGTGCTGTATTCTGGCAAATAGACATCAATGGGAACGTTCGAGCAGGCAAACTGATGGGATATAATCCTGAGACGGGCCATCGTGTTAAAGAGCCAACGAGCCAGGTTACATGGGCACATTCAGCACTGAAGTTGCCAGGCTTTCATCTGGTTCAATGTTTGTTTGGCGAACACCTCCTTCGAGAAAAGCCGACAGCAACCGTTGCTCTGGTAGAGAGTGAGAAGACTGCTCTTATCATGACTCACTTTATGCCCGATTTCTTATGGCTGGCTACTGGTGGTATGGACGGTTGTTTCAATGAGAAAACGATGCAGGTACTACGAGGACGAACCGTAGTTCTCTTTCCTGACCTTGGAGGATGGGATAAGTGGCAGAAGAAATCGCAGGTACTGAAGCCTATCTGTAAGCGACTCATCATCTCAAACGTGATAGAGAAACAAGCCAACGATGAGCATCGCCAACAAGGTCTCGACATTGCCGATTTCTTCTTGATGAAGCCAACCGCATACGAGATTCTGGCTGATATGATAAGACGGAACTCTGCTGTTCAACTGCTTGTTGACAAGTTTAGCCTGGAGATTTGCAAAGAGGAAGATAACATCCAGACATCATCAAAAGGAGACCACAAATGAGGTTAATAATTATCACTATTTTCAGGGGGTTGCAAGTGTATGTTTTGAGTACCTCAAAACTCCTGCCAAAAGGCAGTTATACGGTTAGCACCACTACCGTTAGCAGCCCACTTGTACCCCCTGAAAAATCAACAGTCGAAGAATTAGTTAACGACAAAATTTACTAGAATGGAAACGAAAAAGAAGAAAGGTGGAAGACCACCACTGGCGGAAAGTCAGAAGAAAGATTATGTTGTCAAACTCTGTTTTGACAAGGGACAATATAACCTGATTGGCTATAAATCCAAGAAGGCCGGATTGAGTAAAGCTGAGTATTGCCGTGAGGCTTCTCTCGACAATAAGATTACTCCTGTACTCACGTCCGATCAACTTGATACTTTGAGGAAGTTATCTGGTATGGCCAATAACTTGAACCAGCTGGCCTATCAGGCTAACATTGGACATCTGTCTGACCTTCATTCAACAGCGACACAAGCGTTGTATGAGATTCTATCATTAATACACCAATTAAAGAAGTGAATGATGATTGCAAAGATTAATCCCAACCGCACCTTCGCAGTATTGGCAGATTATACCAACAACAAGGAGAAGGATGCAATAATTATTGCACATAAGGATGTGTGTATAGTAAATAATCAGGCTATTGCTGACAGCTTCGAGGCTCAAGCATCTTCCAACAAAAGAGTCAAGAATCCCTGCAAGCACATTTCGTTGAGCTTCTCACCACGCGATGCTGACAGGATGACTGATGACTTCATGGCCAAGATTGCCAAGGAGTACACGGACCGAATGGGTATCCGCAACACGCAGTATATAGTAGTTCGCCACAACGACAAGGCCCATCCTCATTGTCACATTGTCTATAACCGTGTCGATAATGATGGTAAGACGATTAGTGATAGTCGTAACTACCAGCGAAGCCACAAGATTGCTTATGATCTGACTGTCAAGTATGGGCTGTATATCGCCAGCAAGGAGCAAGACCAAGATGTGAAGCGTTATCGTCTCAAAGGGAAAGATAAGACACGCTACCGCATGAAAGACAAGATCCGTGAGGCTCGTTCTGCATCAAAGAACTGGCAAGAATTCAATACCGAACTGAAGAAAAGAGGAATCTACATGAATATCTTCTACCACAAAAGGAGCCATCTCATATATGGTGTATCTTTTACAGAAGGTATCCGCCATCTAACAGGTGTGAAGCTAAACGCTAGTTACCCTATACTATGCAAAGATTTTAGCGACTTGGCAGAAGATATTTCCTATCATGCCGCTCTGATAGCATTTGAAGCCACTGCATCTGTTGCAGAAGATATTGCTGAGGTTATCTGTATTGGCCTCGATACTCTCCTAGAGTTGCTACTACCCTCGCAGCAGCAGAGTGTTTCATCCAACATCGGTGGTGGTAGCAGTAATGATCAAGGCTGGAACGACGATAACAAGAAGCGTAAGAAGAATGAGAATTATAAACCATTTAAATTTAAGCGATAATGAATAAGACAGACAAAGAGTATATCGATGCTCAGATTGAGAACTTAGAAGAGAGAGTCGAGAAACATATCAGGAACCTATACGATGATATGTGTAATAAACATCCATTACCAAAGACTTCTGACGGGAAATACATTGTACCTGTTGGTTTTACCCAAAAAGACGGTGAACCCCTCATCATAATGGATCCAGAAACAATGGACGCAGTAGCAAGAAACATTGTCAATGAAATGCATGAAGCTCAGATGAAGATTGATAAGGAACGTAAAGAAAGTGGGAAACCAACCGCTCAAGAATGGTATGGCAGAATCTACAACAACAATGTTGAGAATTGGCGAATGACGATAGATCTCTTTAAGAATTATATTGCGAAGAGGGATGATATTCAAAAAGTGGTACAGACAATGGACAAGACAATTACAGACTTAAAGTCTAATATGGATTCATTGTCAAAAACTGTCGGCAAAGTTGAAAAAAATAGTAAGCCAAAGGGTATATACATATGCGGCAAACATATTGCTGGCTGTTATTTTTTCTCCTTCATGATCATAGTGTTTACTTTCTTGGGGGTGTTCGGCTATGGATTCTTTGAGATGAACGAAAGAGCCAAGCAGGCGAATGTGAAACTTCAGATTATCCGTGACAATTTTGGTCACGTTCCTGTGGTTAAACACACCTTTGAGATGCTCGATTCAACATTTGCGAATCCAGTGCCGCCACAAGAGTGAAGTTAGCTTAGGCATTAAACTATAGCGAATTTGACAATGGAAACAAGCTCGCATATAGAGTGAACTAATTGGACTACAATGCAAGTAATGAGTTTTGTTGAGTTTGTCACAGCATTTATAAAGAATGTATACCATCTTCATGCTTTGTAATGAATGATGGCGATTCGACGCAAAAAGTAAACTTCCGTTTTTAAAAAGCATTACGTTTTATGATTTACTTCAAATTTACGTTTAACTCTGTAAACGTATATTTTTAAATAATATGATGATGTTGCAAAGAAAAATGAACATTCTTATGATAGTTATGATTGCTGACGTCCTACAGTATCTCATCTTGTTATGCAAGAAGCGTAATTTCGAGAGACATTACGCTTCTTACAAAACTACTAACTTAATTAACTGTACTAAATGGAACTAAAACAGTTTTGAGGGATAAATACCTTCATCTATAAGGGTCTGTATCCTGTTAACTGTCTCTTCGCGGTCGGCTGCGTAGGTCACTCCAAACCACTTGCTGGTGGTGTCGAGAACTTCACAGGTGGCAGTGCCGTCATTGATGAGTTTGTTTACCATCAGGGGAATGAAGAACTCAGACTTTAGGTTTTCCATGTTCTTCGGGTCAGAAAGGAACTCTTTGAAATAGGCTTCGCTATGCTCAAAGTAGTCTGGGGTGAAGCCCCACATATTCATCGATACGGGGACGTTCTCCTCCAGTGGTTGCCACTCACCTTGTTCGTCTTTGTACTTGATGACTCCATCCATGCGCATAATCTCAGTACGCTCCACGACATCAGTGAGGTGTCGCTTCTTGTTATAGGCACATACACCACGAGCCACAGAACCATTCTCGCTCAAGGTGTTGCATACTCGGAAGCCCACCATAGCATATTCATTCTTGCTCCCCTCGGACAGATTGCTTAATAACTTACCTATTTGCATAAATGCATCACGCCCGTAGAAGTCATCACAGTTGATAACGCAGAACGGCTCTTTGATGATGTCCTTGCCCATCAATACGGCATGATTGGTACCCCACGGTTTCTGACGGCCTTCTGGTACTTTGAAGCCTTCGGGCAGTGCATCGAGTGCCTGAAAACAGAGTTCGCACCGCACCTTGCCCTCATACTTTGAGAGTATCTGTGTACGGAACTGCTCTTCGAAGTCCTTACGAATTACCCATACGATTTTACCAAAACCCGCCTGAATGGCATCATAGATGCTGTAGTCCATGATAGTCTCTCCATTTGGCCCCAAACCATCAAGTTGTTTCAGACCGCCATAACGGCTGCCCATACCTGCAGCTAAAAGAAATAATGTTGGTTTCATAGTCAATCGTTATTTGATGTTTCTAACTCTCTTTTCCCAATTCCATGCGGCTTCAAGCGTTTCTTCCAATGTGCGCTCAGCCTTCCAACCGAGTTCTTCATTTGCCAGTGAGGTGTCAGCCCATACTGAGGGAACATCACCAGCTCGACGACTGACGATTTTGTAGTTCAGTTTCAGATTGTTCACCATCTCAAACTTCGTTACCAGTTCCAGCACAGAGACAGGACGGCCTGTACCTATATTGAATATCTCGTAGTCCTGCTTCATCTTGCCCTGTGTCATGCGGTCGATGGTGGCCACATGTGCTTTCGCCAGATCCACCACATCAATATAGTCGCGCAGACAAGTGCCGTCAGGCGTGTCGTAGTCATTGCCAAACACCGACAGACACTTGCGGATGCCTGCTGCCGTCTGAGTAATAAATGGCAATAGGTTATTGGGAATACCACGGGGCAACTCTCCGATTAGTGCTGACGGATGGGCACCGACAGGATTGAAATAGCGCAAAGCCACGCCGTGCAACACAGGGTATGAACGACAACAATCACGTAGGATATCCTCGGCCATCTGCTTGGTATTGCCGTATGGCGAGGTGGCGGGCTTGCGCTCTGTCTGCTCTGTTACGGGCAGTTTGTCAGCATCGCCATAGACGGTGGCCGACGAAGAGAAAAGGATATTGGGACGGTCATAGTCCACCATCAACTGGCAGATGTTCATAAACGATGTCAGGTTATTCTGATAGTACATTAATGGCTTCTCCATCGACTCACCGACAGCTTTGAAAGCGGCGAAGTGAATAACAGAGTTGAACTTGTACTTCTGAAAGACCTCTCCCAAGGCGTTCTTGTTACAGGTGTCCACCTGTTCAAACGGGATTTCGACACCCGTTATCTTACAGACACCCTCTACTGCTGCCATCTCTGAATTAGAGAGGTTATCCACAATCACCACATCGTAGCCTGTCTGAATCAGTTCTACGGCTACGTGAGAGCCTATATATCCGGCTCCTCCAGATACTAATACTGTTTCTTTCATCTTTTTCTTCTTTAGAAGAAGGAGGAAAATCACAGAAGATTCCCTCCTTTCAAAAAAACTAACTAACCAAATTAAACTAACAAATAAAGCATGATACGAAACTATTTATCTGATGGAAATTGGGGGTTGGTGATTTTGCAGGGCTCCAGGACAAAAAATGAGGTTTAATAAGTTTATCACCACATTTATAGAAATTGCACAAAACCTTACTCCCAATCATTGAATCGATATTATGCTTGAAGAATGTCTGTAAAGGAATGACCAATGCAATTTGCCAATGATATTTACCCCTTTTCAAGGGAATGGCTTGACGCTTTAATGATGTCCACCTATTTACCTTTTCAAGATATTCCTTTGGTGCCAATTCTCTATTATCTCTACCTTTACCAACACCTATTAATAAGGTGCCAATACAATTACATTCAATATTATAGTATAAGCTATCACTCTCAGGAGCAATAAAAAATTCGCAGCAAGAGTCTTCCCATACGCAATCATTATCTTGGGTTACTAAAGCCCGAATATTGTCTTCCTCAATGTCATATTGAAGAACAATTTGATTGGTAGCATGGGCTATTCTAAATTTTGCCTTTGGTTTGTATGGATAATCATTTGACCAATTCTGATAGTCAATATCATTCCAATTTATACCAAACTTATCTAGCAAGTCTGGTACCAAATCTGCATTAGAAAATTGATGAGGAATGTAATTAATGGCTAACTCCATGATGCTATGTATTTTCTAATGTAATTTTCCTTCTCTTTGATACGATTAAAAAAGATAAGTTGATTGCGTGCCCTAACAAGATTATGTGATGGATATTGCGTCTTATAGTAAATATCTCCACTCAAATAATCAGCTAGGAATCGAACACATTGCATCATTGGAAACAAGGCGATTGCGTAAGATAAAAGTTCAACCTCCAACTCAGTGATAAAAGATTTCGTGCTATATAAGTACCCCTTTGTAAACGCTTCAAAGATCTCTGTCTTGAAATGAATATTATTAAACTCCGAAGAATCCTCAGCAACCGTATTTGCTGCTGTTCTTAGAAAATCACCATAGTCAGAAAAAATGAAACTTGGCATAACAGTATCAAGGTCTATTACACAAAGGAAATGTCCACGTTCATCAAAAAGCATATTGTTAACTTTTGTATCGCAATGACAAAGGCGCTTAGGAAGTTTTCCTTCACGGAACAAATTCTCTGCTAAACACATTTCTTCAGCATAGGCCATTATAGAATCCAATTCTTCTCCAACTTCATTTACCCGCTTTGCTGCATCTAATTTCACAGCCTCTGCCAATTGGGCTAAACGAAACTCCATATTATGAAAGTTCGGGATAGTCTCGCCTAATTGCTTTGGCACATCAGCCAGCATGTACTCAAATTGGCCAAAGGCCAAACCTGCTTCGTATGAAATGTCAGGTGTAACCTTATTATAAGTATATGAGCGAGGAATAAGTATTGACATTCTCCAATATTGATCATTACCATCATAGTAATATGATTTCCCATTGTCAACCGAAATGAACTGTAAGACTTTACGATTCAAATCAGGAACTTTAGCTTCTATCAATTTCTGTCGGATATGATAGGTAACAACATCTATATTGTGCTGCAACAGATCAATATTTCTAAATACCTGATGATTAATTCTTTGTAATACATAATCAGGTGAAAGAGGCTCAATTGTCGTAACTAAATAGGTGTCGTTAATAAGCCCAGATCCCCAAGGACTAATCTCGTTGATTGTTCCCTCATGATGAAAATGATTCACGATATTAAGAAGTCTCTCCCTATCCATACTTGGTCAATCTTCACTTCGTTTAGCGTTCCATACAAGCGTAGTAAGAATAACTGACAGCAATGCTGAACCTATCCAGAACCAATTTACATAGGTAAAATCATAAGTTTCTACACCATTAACAATCGTTTTATTTCCCTCAATAAGGATACCATTCATGATATCTTGAAGGCCAGCGCCAAGATAACTGGCGATACCAACTACACCTAAAGCTGCGCCAGCAGCGGCTCGTGGAGCAATATCCACAGCCATCAAACCACCCAAGAAGCATATCAAAACACCGATACCTAATCCAAAAAGGACCATCGCAGTAACATCTACCCAAAAATGTACTCCCGGGACAAGCAGGAATAAACATAATGCCACCACATCCATTAGGCCAAAAATTAATGCAGGCATGTTTCGACTACCCTTGAAGAACTTATCAGAAATCCAACCAGAGAAGACTGTCCCAATAATACCACAGACAGAGCTAATGGAAACAATAAGACTCGCATCCAACGTAGAATAACCTTTTTGTGCCTCAAGATAAAAGACTCCCCATGAATTGACCGCATATCTACTAATATACATAAAAGCACTTGCTAATGCCAAAATCCATATAGCAGGGTTCTTCAATACAAATTTTTGTGCACTGTTAAAATCTTGGGATTTACCTGCCTGCTTGGAGTCTGCGGATTTTTGTTCGTCCAATAGGAATCCCTGACTTTGCGGAGTATCCTTCATAAAGAGATAAAGCATCACGAATCCAAATATGCCAATTATTCCAGCACCTATGAATCCGTATCGCCAACCCATCCAACTGACCAGCATAGCAATGGTGATGAATGTAATTGCTTCACCGAGGTTATGGCTTGCACTCCAAATACCATAAAATGTTCCTCGTTCCTTTGAGCTAAACCATCTATTCAGAGAGACGACCCCTGCAGGAGCTCCCATTGACTGAAGCCAACCATTTATCCCCCACAATATCGCAAAAACAATGAACATGTCGGTAAAACCAAGTATCAAATTAACAATGGCAGTGAACAATAACCCTGTCGCCATAAAACGGCGTACATTGCATCGGTCAGCAAGGAATCCATTTGCCAATTTACCAACAGCATATACAAAGAATAGGCAGGAGCCAATGACGCCCAATTGTGTTTCTGTAAAGACCCCTTCATCAACTATCGGTTTTCGAACAATATTCATACTAAGCCTACAAACATAATATAGAGCGTAACAGCAAGTTGCTGTGAAGAATGTTGTCAACTGTATCTTCTTAAACTTATTCTTGGGTACATCTGAAGAATAGCTTGGAGAAGAAATCTTGTAAAAGGATATGATTTTTTCAAACATAAGCTTTTGATTTTAATCGTGAAGATTTCGTGAGCGCAGATAATCTAATAAGAATTGTGGACGATCCGTCTGAATGATTCTTGCACCTAATACATCTATCAGATATCCATAGCCATTATCGTAATTTTTGAGAGATGCGTCGTCATCATGTCCGCCAGCCATGGTGTCCCAAAGCGTATTATACCAGATTAGAGAACGGCCATGCATGGTTTCTTTTAGCTTTTTGGGAAGTGGATTAGTATCCAATTTGTACAATAGCTCAAAAGCAACAGGGTGCATATCACTGATGAATGTTTCAATCTGCTGTTCTGCATTCTGTTTATCAAGATTGACAATAGGCATATAGATAACATCTTTTAAATAGTCACCATATAATTCCTTTACTTTTTCGGCAGAACCATTGCCCTTCATAACAATCTGTTTGGTAGTACCCGTCTTCACCATCAATTCATATACTTGATCAAAGTACCTGTCAGCTTTATCAAGATTTAGCATTATCTTTCCTTTAGCATGTATTAATGCTTCTTCAAGTGTTGGTACATTATGAATAGTTCGTATTGCACATCCGTTTTTTAATTTTAGAGTTTTAATATAAGCCAGCGTAGTATCCGCGATAGCGCCTTTACCGGTTGTGGTTCTGTTCAAAGTCGGGTCATGCATAAGAATTAGATGCCCATCTTTTGTGCGTTGAACATCGAGTTCAACAATATCAACACCCATTTTAATGGCATTATCAATGGCTGCCAATGAATTTTCTGGAAAATTGCGCCAGTCACCACGGTGTGAAGCGACAATAACAGAACTGTAATCGCAACTCATTAATTTTTCTCTTATAAGAGAAACATGATCTTGTGCTATGGCGTTAATTGTAAACACCCATAGTACGAATAATAATTTTCTTTTCATATCTCTACTATTTATTTAAATACAGGTTGTAATCCCCATCTAAATGCGACATTACCGTAATCACTACCAACCATTTTTACTTGTACAAGAGGTATTCCGACTGAAGAACCACTTTTTTGGAAAGCCAATTGAAGACCACTATGCATATTAACCAACCAATAATATGAAACACCTGGCCTATCAAGGAATGGTGCTAGTTCAAAGAGTGAGTTTCCTTTCTTATTATCATTAAAATCTGTAAGAATGCATTTGGCATTATCTGATAATAGTGAATTATTAATAGACAAATACTTCAGGAATTTCACATTTTTAAATGCGTATCCTCCATCTTCTTGAAATTCAATAACCCACCATGTACTCGGATCGTTTGGGTCTTGTGATGACACCACATCTATACCATTTGATGCTGCTGATATATAGGTCTCTGAGGCAACATTTCCTAACCTAAAGATTCCTCCTAAAGGAAGTGCTACATTAAGAACAGCTTTTTCCACTTTCCAACGCTCCAAAATACCCCCAATTTCTCCTTTTTGTACAATTTTGCTACTGCCATTAGCAGTAAGACTACTTTCCAGCGCAATATACCGACCAGATGTGATATTTGATATGGAATATAGGCTACTTCCACCTGCAGGACTAAACGTCCATAGAGAATTCCCTAAATTTGAGTCATCTTGAAGTCCTATAGAGGCATTATCTGACAGCGAAGAATTCGATACCGAAATGAATTTTTTAGAGTCAATATTTTGAATCTTGTACAACCCATTATCATCACTAGTGATATACCACAGATCGCTATCTTCTATTTTAACATTTTTAACTATTAAATCTGAACTTGTGTAAGATAGGGATTTAGGGGTGATAGCATAGCCCGTATCACCATATTTAATTCGATAAAAACCATTAGGGAGAGTTTTATTATAATCTCCAACATTTATAGTCCACAAAAATGTTCGTCCAGATCCAAAAACATCTAAAACCAAAGGAGTTCCAATGTCTTGTGAATTGTTTTTAATACCTGCATATTCGAAATTGTAGCCATTGAGAAGACTAAATTGTGAGGCATAGTTGTCCTCTTTTTTAAAGACCCATGAATTACAAGAAGAGTTGTTATTCACTGTCATTTCAGATCCTTTAGTGGCATCACAATGCCATGGAGATAATTTTGAGCTAGTTGCGAGATTATATATATCAACTTCGTAATATAAAGGATTGCGTGATGATTTAAACAGAGGGGTAACCTTCCATTTTTCTGATCCATAATTACGCAAATAATTTTGTGTTATATAATGTTTAGAATTAATATTGAAATCTTTTATTCCCATATATAATCCAGTTGATGCATTTTGTATTTCTGCAATATATTCTTTATTTTTTGGCGATGGTATTTGAACTCCAACACCATATCCTAAATCATTTATAAACATGTAATAAGTTTGAAATTTCTTATTGACTGTAATGGCTAAATTTCCTCCTTCTTTCGCCATTAGTTCTTTAAGATATGATCCCATAAGTCCATAAAAGGTATATTCATATTTCTTTTCTGAAGGAGAACCTGTTTTCCACAATGTAATAAGACATCTTGTTTCATCCATTTCAAAAGTTAAAGTATAATTTGTATTTGCTTCAAGCATATTACTGTCCCAAGCATCATACTCATAGCTACGTAAAAACTTTCCTAATTTAGTGGATCTACCTATTGATATGGTCTTCCCTTTTTGATACAATACTAGAATGTTGTCAAGATATCTTCCTTGTATTATACCAACTTGCCAAATAGGCTCTTTATAGTCAACATTTGCGAGTGCAGTAAATTGAATCTTTATAGAAAACCCAGCATTGATATTGGTTCCTCCTTTTATTCCCAAATTTGGGAATTTCCAAGCACTATATCCAGAAAAAGTATAATCTGGATTATCTGTAAGAGGACGGATAGTTTTACTAATACTCCATCCCCATATTGGTATAAGTAGAAATAACAATAGTATAGTGTAAAATTCCTTTTTCATAATAATCTTCTTTAATAGTTTCCGTCTCTAAATGTATATTTGGATAAAATGGAATAGTCAGCCAGGAATCTACAGTCCTCATGTGGTCTATCTGTTACAACCATTCCTGGTAGTTCATCACTAGGAAAACTAAAAAGGAACTCCAAACTACCCCTTAAATCGTTTATATCTCCAAAATGAGGTGGATTAAAATAATTGCCTCTTCCACCTGGAGCTCCCATTTCATTAGTTGGTATCGGGTGAAATACCCCTGTCCTAATTCTTTTGTTCTGTGTGTATTTCAGAATACTGACGTTTCCAAAATCTGGATTTGGTTGCAATAGTTTATCATTCGGATTTTTATATATTTGTTCAACACCGATAAGAGAAGGTAGGGCAAACCAATCGTCTAGATATTGTTTATTTGTTGCGTTTGGGAAACTACCGCCAATAATGTTAATGAGAATAACGTTAGTTTTCTTACTAAAATTTTCCCACTGACCTCTTGGTTCCAAATAAGTTTTCAAATCTTGAACTGTTACTTGCCCTGATGATCCTGGTTTGAAAATTATTTGATGCAAACAATTTCTTGCTTCAGCTATAGACAAGCAAGAATCTATAGCTTCCATATATTCATATTTGATTGCCGGATCATCTAGAGATCCTGTTTTTATGTCTATAGTGAGAAGTATTTCTTTATCAAGACAAAAGTCTAGAATATCTTCAAACCGATTCAATTTTTGATCAGTAACTTTATCAAACCGATCTTTGTATGTTGCAGATTGTAAACTAGGGAACACAGGATATGCTACACCGATCTCATTAGGTATAGAATTGTACGTAGATCTATCCCAATGAATATTTCGGAAAAAAGATCCATTGTCATGAAGGTTGCCATCCGCATTAAAAGTTGGAGGTAGAGATGTCATACGATTGGTTTGCTGATCATGGCATAATACTAATACCCCATCATCAGACATTACTAAATCAATCTCGCAAAACATATACCCGGCAGAATATGCATCTTTTACAGCTTTTAAACTATTTTCTGGTTGGTCGGGTTTCCCCCATACACCGCGATGAGGAATAACAATAGGGAAATGGAGATTATCATACTTCAACCCCCATAATGCTCTGGCTTTTTTTGTTTTCCATCCTTGATCTGTATTTACCCAGTGACCTTCAGGAAAACCATGTTGCCCCAATGCACATGTTGAAACGATTGTTAACAAAAAAAGTAGTAATTTTCTCATTGTATGTTTCTTTTATTTATACTTTTTAGATAATCACGCAATCCAAGTGGATTGTCGGTAAATATGATGTTTGCACCAGTTTTAATCAACCATCCGTAAGAATTGTCTCTGTCTGTAAACCCCAATTCATCATCATGTCCACCATTAAATTTAGCCCATAGAGAATTTAACCAAATACGATAACCGTTTTGTTTTAATTGAGGAATTATTTTTATTATTTCAAAATCTTCTTTTATAAAAGAAAAACTAGCAATAGGGATTTTATAATTATTAATTATATCGTTAAATTTTTCAAGATCCCCGTCTCCCTGACAAACTAAAACAGGAATATAGATTATTTCGTTGGGTAAATATCCGACCTTTTCCTTAAACTTGAGACTGCTTAAGGAACTTCTTAATACTATTTGAGACAGGCAATTATGACGTTTTGCAATTTTAATAACCAGATCTTTAACTTTTATCCATTTGTCTACTAAAATCAAAATCCTTCCCTTTGCCAGTTCTAGAACTTCTTCAAATGTTGGTATTCTTTGATGTGTTACGACTCCAATAGGAGATAAGAGATAAAGATTCTTGAGTTCTTTAAGCGTATAGTCACAAACCATTCCTTTTCCTGTTGTTGTACGTTCAAGACTCTCGTCATGCATTACGACGGGAACGCCATCGCGCGTAACCTGAATATCAATCTCTATACCGTCAATCCCTTCGTCAATACATTTCTGGAATGCTAGTAATGAATTTTCTGCAGGTGCATTCCTCCAATCGCCACGGTGAGCAAAGATCATTACATAATCGTTTTTACCACCATCAAGCATGATTGAACGCAAGGTATCAACTCGGCTTTCCTGAGCATATAAAAAAATGGGAGAAAGGCAAAGTAAAAGAATGACTTTTAGTTTCATGACGGACAAAGGATTTAAAGAGGGAGAATAAATCTCCCTCTATATGTGGGTCAAAAATTCGTACTGTCTTCCCAACCAGGGTTTTGTGTTAAAGCGCCACCTGAGAGAACACGCTCACTTGCGGGAATAGGCCATAGGTAATCACGATTTTCATTCCAAGTAACAGTAATTTTTGGAATAGCATGGATATAGCCAGAGGTGTTTTCTGTAAGAATCACATCCTTACCAATCTGTTTAGTTGTTCCCTTGAAACTTCCTTTGTTACTACTATAAAGTTTGAGATCAGCTTTACCATCTCCATCCATGTCATATTCTCCTTCACCTGGAAAATAGCAACCATAGAAAGGTTTAGTCAACTGCTGTCCTTCTTTCCAACGAAGTATATCCCAAATTCTAAAACCTTCCAAAGCAAGTTCAATAGTACGCTCACGTCGAATTTCCAAAATAACACCGGTATTTTCACTTTGAGTAACATTGGGGTAGTACTCAACCATCAGCGGATCTTTGTTCGTATTAGCCGTAACCATATCCATATGAGGCATCTTAGCTCTGTCACGAATCTTATTAATAGATTTGTCGAGATCTGCTTGTGTCAGAGTTCCTAACTCTGCCTTTGCTTCGGCAAAATTAAGATATACCTCTGCTGCACGGAACAATGGAAAATCTGTATATGACTTATTAGAGCCGTCATAAGCCGTTGCGTTGACATATTTGATAGGTTGATAACCCGTTAAAGCGTTTAAGTTATTGGCTGTTACTTTTGATGCTCCAGTCTGAATATATCCAGGACACAAAATCGTTTGTGCAAGGCGCGGATCTCTGTTTGCAACTTCTTCTGTAAAAATTTTCTTATCATAATCTATTTGAGATGAATAAAAAGACCCATCACTCATTAGATAATGGTTTACAAAACGCTTTGTAAATCCAGCGCGGTCATTCTTAATATTAAATTGTACGCTATGGAGAACATTCGCTGTAACACTATACTTACGAGTTAGGATGATCTCGTCTGTTTGAGTATCTATACTATTAAACAGAATGCGATAAGGTTCTGTACCGGAGTTATAGAGTTTGTAACCACTATCATCAATAAAGGATTCTGCAGCATCTGCTGCCAACTTAAGATATTTGTCCGCATCACCTAACGAATGGTATTTTCTAAATGTTCCTTCGTAAAGAGCCACGCGTGATTTTAATGCTAGTGCTGTCCATTTTGTAACATGCACATTATCTTTCTTGGTTGGTAGTAAATTAATGGCTTTATCTAAATCTGCCATGATGTTATCCATCACGAGACCTCTATTGTCGCGCGCTTTCCTTAACTGACTATAATCATCAGAGAGTATGACCTCATTATACCAAGGCACATCACCATATCGACGAACTTTTACCCAATAAAAATACGCTCTCATAAAATAAGAAACTCCATCATATTGTTTCTTGGCTGCCTCATCAGAACAACTATTTGAATTTTCAAAGTAATAGTTGATTTTTCGAAGCATTGTCCACGTCCATCCACTTTCGTCTGCAGCAGAACGCTGTCCCATCATAAGATCACCAAGTGAGTTATCTATCATATCATCCGCATTTGAACCTGCAGCATCATTTGCTGCCGCTAATTGTGAATAATATCCATTACACCATAACTCCAAATCTGCCGCTTTCTTGAAATACGTATTAGGACTTATAGTGTCCTCAGGCTCTAAAGTCAATTCGCAAGAGCAAAATAAGCCAAGACTAACAAGACCTAAAATAAGATATTTATTATTCATATTGCAATTACTTTTTTAATTAAAATTTTACATCAACACCAACAGAGAAGGATTTAGAATAACCATATCCTACACCTGAACCAGAATTATATGTTCCAGATGCAGTTGCTAATTCTGGGTCGACAGTCTTTGTATATTTCTTCATTGGAGATGTGTACCAGAGGTTCTCTCCCGTAAAGTAGATACGAACAGATTGGAATATTTTGTGACTCTTTAGGGGTAGAGTATAACCTATTGTAAGATTCTTCAAACGTAAATACGCTGCATTCTGCAAGTAACGATCTGTAGGAACACTAAGAGAACCACCGCTATATGATTGGTAACCTCGTTGGCGTGGGAAGTATGCTCCAGGATTCTCTTCACTCCAACAATTATCCATAAAATCTTTATGTATGAATGACAAAGAAGGGAAGGAGTATGGTCCCCAAAAATCATAGGCATATGTTGTTGGGAACCAATCACATTTACCAACACCCTGGAAGAATGCAGAGATATCAAAACCACGATAGCTAGCATCAAGTCTGAAAGAGTAAGAATATCTTGGTAATGAATTACCTATAACACTCTTATCTCCAGGATCATCAACGGTTCCTGAACCCTCGTTAATAATATTGTCACCATTTACATCAATGAATTTTACATCACCTGCCATCAAGTGGTTGTCTACCTTTGAGTTGTATACTCTCTGGTTTACCGCTTTGTCATTTATACTTGCTTGGTAAGCTGCAGCTTCCTCGTCTGATCCGAAAAGACCTTCAACCCTATAACCCCAGATTTCTCCTAATGTCATACCTTCATAATAATCCGAAATGAGTTTGTCTGGGTTGTTAAATTTAGTAATTGTGGATTTGTAATCACCAAGGGTTGCTGAGATTCCATACTCAAACCTGTGACCAGCTAATTTGAAATGGTCATTCCAACGTAGATATATTTCCCAACCGTTAGTACGTAAATCTGCACAATTCTCTTTTGGGGTTGTGGCACCATAAACTGAAGGTAATGTTAGGGAATGAGTTAACATATCCTTAGTGTCTCTCCTGAAAATATCAATTGTTGCTGTAAGTCGACTATTAAAGAAACTCAAATCAAGTCCCCAGTTATATGTAGTTACTGTTTCCCAAGTCAAATTCGTAGATAGGGGAGAAGAAACACTTGAATAATTTGCCTTATTAAGGCCGTCAAATGTGTAAGACATAACATTGTCTGTTGTAACCTTGTCAAAATAAGCGTAATTTGATACCTGTTGGTTTCCAAGGCTACCAACAGAGAAACGAATCTTTGCGTTATTCCAAAAAGTAGTTAATGGCTCAAAGAATTTCTCTTGACTTATTCGCCAACCAAGTGAAACAGAAGGGAAGAATCCCCAACGATCGTTTTCTGCAAATCTTGACGAACCGTCAAAACGGCCACTAGCCTCAAACAGATACTTTCCTTCATAGTCATAGTTTACACGGGCAAAATAACCTAGTGTCCGATAAGCTGATATTTCTTCAGTGATAGTAGACTCGCCAGTTGCAACACTGAATGAACTCAGATCTTTGCTAAGCAAATCACTCTGCTTTACACTGAGTTGTTTAAAACGTTGATCTTCATATTGAGTTCCTGCTACTGCTTTAAAGTTATGTTGCTTATTCCATGTATGATTATATGTACCGTAGATATTTACAGAATGCCTATCTGTATTTCCATGTAACTCCTGATAGTAATCGGTAATGGCACCTGATGTGAAAGTTTTTACAGAACCTGATTTGTCTAAATATTCAAAAGGCATGCTTCGGCGATTATACTGACGATTACGATATTTGTATGCGTAAGAAGCTGTAATTACCAAATCTTTGAACACATCGATATCTATTTGGTTTGATATAATAAAATCTTTGTTCCCTCTGGAGTTTCGTGCTTCATTAGCCGTTAGAAAACCAGCATGTCCTGCACCAAGTGGAGAGTTTGCTCCTGTCATCGTGTTTACATACTGAACAGTCTGCCCGTCAGGAGTGTATGGCATTACAGCAGAGTTAACATTAGACTGAAGACTATGAATTGTCATCTGCTCATCGTAGTAACCTGCATATTTGTAGTTCGTATAGTTGTAGTTCACATTACCTGTGTAGTGAATAAAAGGCGTAATCTCTGCATTTAACTTAGCACGGAATGATAGATTCTTATACACGTCATTGTATATCTTAAAAATACCATCCTGTTTAAGGAAGCGTCCACTTAAGAAATAGTTGACTTTTTTATTTCCTCCTGTAACTGAGAGATTGTGTTCCTGTTCTGGGCGTGTAGTCTTGTAAAAATAGTTATACCAGTCAAAATTGGAATAAAAATACAGTTTACCATCTTTTTCAATTGCCCATGGACGGCTTGAATCTTCTGATTCATCGTATCTCCTGGCCTCCAGCATTTCCAAATCTTCACCTGTATATCCCCACATTAATTTTCCTTGATACACATTATAAAACTGGTTGACGATATTGACGTGATCATAACCTGTAGTTATAAAATCTGTTGAGGTCGTGTTTCTACGCCAAGCTAATCGTCCATTATAGTTGATATTAACTTTCCCATCTGAGTCAATTCCACTTTTTGTCGTAATCAAAATCACACCCGAAGAAGCTTTAGCACCATAGATGGCAGATGCTGACGCATCCTTAAGCACCGATATAGATTCAATATCATTCGGATTGATTTGATTTAAACTAACTTCTATTCCATCACAAAGAATAAGTGGAGTACCTCCATTAACAGATGCAACACCACGAATATCAATAGAATAATCTGAATCCATTGATCCTGTGTTGAAAGTTAAATTTACCGAAGGATCCGCACCTTGTAATGCCCCTGCTGCAGAAGCAACTGGCCGATTGTTAATGTCTTTTGAGCTGATAGTGGCTACAGCACCAGTCAAGTTTGCGCGCTTTTGAGAGCCATATCCGACGACAACAACTTCACTTAATACTTGGTGGTCTTCTTGAAGGATTACATGTGCAAGTTTATTGTTATCACTGGCTTTAATTGTCTGAGGTGTATATCCAATATATGATATTTCCAAGACAGCATCTGCAGAAACATTATCAACAGTAAAGTTCCCTTCAAAGTCTGTTACAGCACCGTTCGATGTACCTTTTTCCATCACACTTGCTCCAATAACACCTTCTCCTGTTTCATCTACGACCTTGCCAGTAACTGTAATTTTATTAGAAGAGGATGTTGCTGTTTTTTGAGGAACAATGACAATTTGATTACCCTTTACTTCGTAGATGTAGCCTGTGCCATTTAGTAAATCTTCTATGATTTTCAGAATGCTCTTGTTCTTATGATTAAGAACAACTTGTTTGTTAACATTGAGTTGAGAACTATTGTAGGCAATTTTGTAATTACTTACAGACTCAATTTTCTCAAATGCCTGTTTAAGAGTCAGACGTTCATCGTTAAACGAGACGTTCTGAGCCCCAACGGAAAGACTGCCTACGAATAAAATTATGGCAGTAATCCAGAGAATGAGTTTTGATTTTTCTTTCATTTTAGGTTCTTTATAAAATTAAAAAGTGGATTAGTATAATTAAGACAGCTAAATAGTCGTAAATACCCAATCCAAATTAGTTAAAAAACATTAAAGAGACTATTCTATGAAAATTTCATTCTCTTTTATTATATAGTTAAGGGATGGTATCAACATTTTTAAAATGAACATCACTTCGCTTATCGACTCATTAGAAGTGAAATGAGCACGGATGGATTGGTTATCATACAGGTTGTTGCGGAGATGTATTTTTACATTATAAGCACGTTCTAGTTGTGCAACAACATGGCAGAATTTGGTGTTGTCAAAATACAATGCTCCTGTCCGCCAAATTGAATAGTGGTTATTTTGGACGCGCGTGATATTTACATTACCTGTTTGTGAATTATAAACAAGCTGATCCTTAGGTGACAGGAGATAGCATTGTTCCTTATCCTCGATTTCGACCTCCACCTTGCCCGTTTCAAGCGTTGCTATCACCTCAGGGCAATCAGGATACGAGTGAACATTGAAGGATGTTCCTAATACTTTAAGCCTTATCTGGTTGATGTCTACAATGAAAGGATGTTCATTGTCTTTGGTAACATCGAAAAATGCCTCGCCTGATAGACAAACATTCCGTTCTTTAGACACAAAACGTGATGGATAAATTAACGTACTACCGCTATTCAGCCATACTTTCGTGCTGTCAGGAAGAGTGATCAGCTCGCGTTCCCCATAGGCAGTAAACTTATGGATAAATCTCACCTCTTTATAATAGTTAGGCTTGCAATTCATCTTCATATAGAAGAAATAGGTAGAGAAAATAATAGTAACAGGTATCATCCAAATAGCAGCAACTCGTAGCCACGCATATAACCTTGGCATATTGTCTTTTTGTCCCCAAATAGCTTGAGTAGTATGCAACCATGCCTCTTCTGTTGACCTAGTGTCAGTAGTAACATCATCAAGTCCGTCCCAAATCTCATGGAATGCCTCTTCGACATCATCTTTCGAATGCGCAAGACGATGCTGGACCTTGGTGGCTATTTCGCCTGTCACTTCGTGACTGAAGAAATATTTGATGATATGGCGTAAATATCTACTCATTCTTGACTTTTAGATAATTAAATGACTACTACAACACGTCTTACACCCAATTGAATAGTAACAATATAAGTATTTTTAGAATCTTGCGAATATCTCCCAATGCCAAGTTCAGATGGTTCTCAACTGTCTTCTTCTGCAATCCCATTCGCTGTGCTATTTCTTCATTGCTAAGTCCTTCTTCCCTGCTCATCCGATAAACAGCTTGCCGTTGAGGAGGCATATTGTTGACGATCATATCTATCAACAGTTGCAAATCCTGGGCTTCAACTTGTTCTAGTTGCGAAGGGCTCGGCTCTTGTAGATGTTTGAGAGTAACAATATCCCGGTGATAGGACTTGTTGGAAGAAATAAAATCCAATACTGTATTTTTAGTGATCGTATATAAATAGGTGTCTATATTTTGTACCCCTATAAGTTTTGAACGATTCATCCAGAGTTTGGTAAACACTGTCTGAGCAATATCTTCTGCGTCTATCTGGTTCTTGAGAAACCCTAAGGCGAAATAGTAAACCTTGACATAGAATGACCTGAAGACCTGATGAAAAGCACGATGGTCTCCTTGGGCTAATAATTCTATAACATTGTCGTCTACCTTCATTTTTAATAATTTGGGTGCAAAGATACACTTTTTTTATCTATTAGCATATGGAAACTTCATTTTTTTCTTTTTACCCAATATAATATTGTCTGCCTTATTAATCTTTTTGGGTCATTTGCGAACAATGTACTGTATTTCCGTGCTTTTGGGAAGTGTGAAATGTTGTCCTTTTTAAATACTTCGTGTTCGCATGGTGTTCGCAATAGTAAAGAAAAAGGAGTTACGAAGAATCGTAACTCCCTGAGAATCTGCGTGGACCAGGAAGGGCTTGAACCTTCGACCTCCAGATTATGAGTCTGTTGCTCTAACCAACTGAGCTACAAGTCCGATGAATTCTGCTTATTTCTGATATAGAGGTCGCAGATTCGTCTGCAAAGGTACAACCTTTTTGGCAAATTT
>JAEEGL016503778.1_pt1 | contig 21081 bp, 22 predicted proteins | sample 9134231 | NCBI WGS metagenome assembly JAEEGL01 (sample SAMN16246548, study PRJNA631951) | gut metagenome | biome: gut microbiome; feature: rumen; material: fiber-attached | host: Bos | place: Iran: Karaj | collected 2018-10 | reverse complement strand
TAGAACACATATTCTGTTTTCAGACAGTCGTTGCATTATGTTTTTCAAATCCAATGCCTTCTGTCAGGCTTGCCATGCCATTATTACGAGAATATCCAACAGATTACTTGGATTCTACATCAGAATTCCGCTCAGAAACACCCTTTTTAGAATGTATCTTGAGCGGAATATATCCAGAATCTAATTTAGTTTTTCATTCAACTGTCCGTAATTGCTTCGAAAGCTAACTGCCTTCCCTCAGCGAAATATATTACCAGCATATTCCCCTCGATCTTTGCTTGAAACTCCTTTCCGTTCTCATCCATCGTGAGCGTATATGTGCCGTCCTCATTTACTGTGACAGTGCCGGTACGCACAGATTCAGGCACAGTACTTATCTGGAAAGCAGTTCCGTCACATACGAAGAAAGGAAGCTCATCTTCACTCTCATTCGGATCCCTGTAAGACGTCACGCCGTCATCGCCGGTAACGCTGTAGAAAGTCCAGTTAGATGTGATATCAACGTCTTCCGCAGGCTCGGCATCCGCGCTGCACGAAGTAAGTGTGAACGCACTAACAGCCAGCGTCGTTATAGTAAGCAAAAGTACAAATATCTTCTTAAGTGTCTTCATCTTCAATTGCCCCCGTAAATCAACATTATCTACCAGACAATTGTAGCAAACAGGAGGGGCAAAGTGTACTATTCACTTATCAGACATCCGATCACCTCTGGATGCTTCATGCGCTCGGGAGGTCGCAATGAGCCGGAGGCGAACAAGGTCGCAGGCAGCGATACGCTGCCGATCGACTCCCTCCCAAAAGGGCTTTGCGAAAGTCAAGAAACAGAGTTTTGCGACAAATTTGCGACAAATTCGAAAGAAGCGTCCGACGATAAACGCCTAGAGATAATCCTCTAGGCGTTTTTAATTTCTATAAGAGCCAGCTAAAAAAGATAATTGTGTCATTCCTAATTCTTTGATGAAGCTAAAACTTAAACAAAACAGACATTACAATTTTTTTCGCTGTAAGGAATAACCATTTTAATCCATAAAAGTATAAGTACGTTACTCCAACACCACACAACAAACCCGTTATTAGTCTTCGGACATTAGTTGAATAAAGCAAGTCAGCGTATTGTATGACCCAATCGATGCCCATAACGGCTATGAATGCAAAGATAAGAAGATATGGAATTCTGAGACCACAGACTATAAGAATAATACTTATCAATTCCCCCACTAACAATCCAGTGCATCTTGCGCATATAGGAAATTGATATCCCTTATAGGAAAAACTCCGGCTCGGCATTTGATGGCAACCTGTTCTAGCGCCAAATTCCATAAGTCTGATCCAAAATCGATCTTTCTTGTTTCTTACATCTTCCATTTGTTTCCACAATTATTGCATACCCAATAATTTGTGTTCTTTGTCTGTTTGCCTTTTCCGCAAGCGCCACAAATGGCTCCTATTGGGCCAAGAAGCAAGAATCCCAAGCAACCTTTTCCCGCACTGTAGTCCTTGCCTTTTGTTGACGTTTCATTGATTACAGATGCATTTTCGCAACCGCATTTTGGACACTTCATAAGTCCACCCCCCTTGTGATTAACTTAATAGGAATGCTATATAACAACTCAATATAAATGCTATTGTTTAGGATCAAGTCTTATGGTTCCTAATGATACTTCGAAAATTGCTCCATCATGATTAAAAGACACATTCGAGAAAGTCTCATTGATATCTAATGGGATGAAGCTATCATTAGCTGTTGCAACAGTGATGCCAAATTGATTGCCACTTATTGCGGTCATATCATATCTACCACAAGGTAAATCTATTCCCTCAAAATAATAACCTGCACCAAATACATAAGAACCATCATCCTGTAAGAACTGATCGTTGGGAATAGACGAGATTTTTGTGAATCGTGTAGTAGCCAAGTTAATTGTAAATGTACAACCGTCCTCTAATATGCATGTATAAAATTCGCCTGGATCAATAGAAATCCAATCTTCAACATATGAACCTGTGGCACCTTCCATAGATCCGCCAAATTGATTTCCGCCAGTATACTCAATACGATATCTTCCCGCAGGTATATCGATACCAACTTCATAATTACCTTGGCCCAAATCATATGTTGTGCCAACAGGTATATCGGGATTAATCTCTTCATAGATTATTTCTTCTGTTGTCTGCGTAGTTGTTTCTTCTGGCTCAGCGTTGGCTGTAGCCTCTGTAGCTTCGGCTGCGCCAGAAACATTTGGAGTATATCTGTCGTAGTCATTATTCGAACTACTGCAACTGGAAGAAGCCATTACACCAAATGTTCCCATTATCACACAAGTACCTACAATACTAGCAACTAATCTTTTCATAAGATTTCCTCCTGTTAATGCTCAATGCAATTATTACTGCTAACCCAATAGCGATTATTTCAATACCAATATCCAAAACATCAAAAGTGCCTGGTAAGTTTTGTGGTATCTGGATCAATTCCATAATTATGGCAAATGGAATTACAACAAGACCTGCTAGAGATGCAACAGATTTCCATCCTCCAAATATCCCCCAGAAATATACCCCCCAATAAAGTGAATAGGCCCAAAGAAAATCACAACCATAATTCCTTATGTATTCAGGGTAATTAATTGAATTCAATTCAATTCCGACCGAACTAAACATGTCATATAAAACCGTACGATTTCTTGAGGTTAGATAAATAAACAAACCGAAAAATAGCGGAATACACAGATTTATAAGGATAAATATTTTATTCCTTAGGATCATTTCAGCTCCCATTGCCAACTGGCACTTATGACAAGTCTATATGCTAGTATTATAAGTCGCACAAATAAATACGATATTAGCTATTATTGAACAAAATGTTACTTCGTATAATCGCATCTAACGATTCGAGAAATACGAGGGTTTTGTTATGAAACATGAAAAAGCCTCTTTTGATGTATTGGATAGAATCCAACAAGAAAGGTTAAAAAGAGGATGGACCGAATATGCATTAGCTAAAAACTCAGGTTTGGCACAATCTACTATTTCTTCGTGGTATAGAAAAGATCTTGAACCATCGTTGGCTTCAATTGAGAAGATATGTAACGGATTAGGGATTACATTGTCTCAATTCTTCTTATCAGAGAATTACACCAATGGATTGTCTAAAGATCAAATTGAATTAGTTGAATCTTGGGAAAAACTATCTGGAGAACAGCGAAAAGCTTTGCTTGCACTTCTTAATAGCTTTAGTGAATCCTGATAATAAAATAATACATATTTCTTATCAACAGCCCCCTCATTGTTAATGAACGATGAGAGGCTTTTATTATTGTGCAACCTGATACCACATCAAACTTGTCCTCTTTGTCGATATATGTGAAATGTCGGACGATAAACGCCTAGAGAAAATCCTCTAGGCGTTTTTAATTTCTATAAGAGCCAGCTAAAAATAAATCTAAATCATTCTACCATGGACCGTTGTGGGTTATAGGGGAAAACATCAGTATTAAGTAAACCGGAAGATCCGCCACAGCGCTTATGATGTTAGCAACAATAGCATAAGTTATATTTCTTCTTACAGAGATGTTTCCCTTCTTCCCTATTAATCTACGGCTATACCAGGTTGCTTCTATTATAATTATCACGACTTCGGCAATAATCCACGCTGTTGCATAACTGCCTTTTTCACAGAAAAGTCCCCATAATACATTGAAGGTATTCAACATAATCTGCGTAATGATATTAATAACGATAAAAGGTATTAAATTCTTATTGCAAAATAGTCCGAAAGCCGATAAAACAAGTCCCTCAGTCAAAAGAGTAATAAGAAGGAAGATTAATCCTCTTACAATACCGGGGATGACTACTTCTGTTTTATTCTCGTAAAGCGTATTAGACGAATAATCATAAGTAATGCTCGCATTGAATGCCTTGGAGGTAATTTCAGGACTGACCTGAACAGAACCTTCCATTGTTATGATCATTATCTTAAATGTTTTGGGTAACACCCCCGAATATCCGAAGAACTTATATGAGTGATTGGAATCTGATTTAAAATAAGCAGCCTCATAATTAACAAACAAAGCATATCCTTCTTCGTTATAATCATAAATAGTAGAAATGACGGCATTCTCTTCTTGACTTAACGAATCGTTATATATGTACTCACGATGAATCCCATTATCTTCGCATAGCATGGCTATATAGTATTCATCAGAGGGTGCATTTATTACCGTGATTGTGGCAGAGGGCTTTGGTCCCATATCTGCATAAACTGTGGGGGTTAAGCCGGCAATAACTATAAATGCAGCCATGAACATAATCATAAGATGCAAGATTGTTTCTGAGAGTCTTTTATCGAACATAACCATATTTACTCCCTGTATGGCTATTCTTCTCTTATCCATTTACATTGCTCCTGCTATCAGTTAATTGTTGAAATAACAAGTGTGCAATTGTCACTGCCGTTGGTATAGGTATCCTGGATCCAGATCTGACCGTCTCCTATTGATATGCCATATGAATTGGCAAACATATCATTGGATGTCAGATCACGAAGGGAATCGACATATTCAGAATTGGAGATCGGTGATTCTTCGCCGCTCAGAAGTGATCTTACAGCCTCCGGATCGGTATACTCCACACCCTGAATGTATATGGAGTCCCCCATATGATCTACGATGGAATCTACATCGCCGTTGATTATCCAATCCTTTACCTGCATCATAAAGCCTTCAATCTCTTCTGCGGATTTGTCTGATGCAACCGAGTAATCCACAGCTGCAGCACTTTCGGACGGGTCAGTAACAACGGTCTCGACTGCAATTGTCTCGTCAGAGGATGCTGCCGTCATTTCCACAACAGCAGATGTGGCTGCAGAAGCTTCGGTCTCGAGCGCTGTTGTCTCGCCTGCCGCTTTACCGCAGCCTGCAAGCAATACTGCCGTCATAACAGCATAGATGATAGGTGAACTGTACCTTTTCATAATAATCTTCTTAACAAATAAAACCTAAATAATTATATAAGAAGGTATAACCCGTTCCGGCGTTTGTATGAGGTAAAATTGAATTATCTTCTTGACGGTCTGAAGCTAAAGCTCATTTGAAAGAACGATCTGTCTTGGGTAAGTTAAAATGTCTTTCAATCCCGTAATATGATAATGATCCTATTACAATCATAATGATCAAATACAACAACATCATCATTCTGTTTCCATAGTTAAAATTAAGCGATGACATAATCATTAATACCAAGCAATGCCAACAATAAACGTTGAAGCTAATCAAACTTAAGTTGGTGATAATTTTATACGGGAGTTTTAACCGGGGTATTATCCTCTGACACAGTAACAGTATCAAAGGACAAATAATAATAGTGAAGAAAATCTCAGGAATAACAATTGTTTTGTGTAAAATAATCTCTGATCCGATCAGGAGAACAATCAATGCTATTGAAGGTATTTTTGCAAAAGTCTTCTGTTCCCTTGAGAACAATACTCCGTAAAAAAAGCTTGTAAGACCGCGTCCGACGCAACGGTTGAGAATAGGTAGTTCTTTCCCAAAGCTGCCCCATAAACAGAATTCCAGTACACAACCGCTTATGACAAGGATCAGAAAGACAGTATTCATATCCTTATGGCTCTTTGCTTTAAATGCAGAACTGATAATCAGTAAAACGAGGAAACAGAACAACAGAATACTGACATACCATAGCGGGTTATTTACAGATATCTCGCTGGTCAAGACCGCGTTAATTCCAAAAGAAACACTAAGGGTATTAATAAAATGTTTGAATATGAGTTCGGGTGTATTTAACTGATGAGACAGTAACTCAAAGAAGAAACAGGCAAAAGTTGATATCGCTGTGACAGGGATCAATCTTTTGTATTTGTGCCAAAAAACACCCCACAGTCCCGCTCCGTTATGAATTCTATCTACATACTTGGCAGATAATAATCCTGAAATGAAAAAGAACATCTCTACACACAGCCATGCTTTAATCTCTCCACAATAGAAATTAAAATGATTAAAGTAGACATTAAGATCTTGCTGATAATGATGAAGGAGGATTATGCCGCAGCATATGATTTTAATGAGATCGAGCGCGTAGTCTCTGTTTTCCTGTTTAGTTGGACTGATCATATGGATACCCTCACACAACAAATAATACACACTCTAAATGACATTAACAACAACTGCTTGCGTCAAGTGAAACTCTCACAGCAGTCTATAAAAAAGGGCTCCCGGTGCGCAAGTCACTCAGGAGCCCATCTTGTTCACGAAGAAAAACTCACTTAATCATCTTCTTGAGGCCGTCTACATCGGGAAGATCCACTTTAGCTTTCTTCTCTACTTCGTTGATAGCCTGATTTGCAACCTTTTTGGCGTTCTCGTCCTTGGAGAGCTTTTCTACTGCATCTTTTGCGATGTCTTTTGCCTTGTTAAGATCTAAATCCATAATGAACCTCCGTTAAAAACTTAACCTGATTATATCACTTGATAACATGATCATCTTCCTATTGACGGCTAATTGCAATTAGCCTATAATGTGGCTAATTAGAATTAGCCGCAGGGGGCATTATGGATACCAAACACAGAATTCTGGACGAAGCACTGACATTATTCTCTGAACAGGGATATGCGAATGTCTATGTTAACGACATTGCAAAGCGCGTTGGAATCAAGGCGCCGTCTCTATACAAGCACTATAAGAACAAGCAGGCGATCTTCGATGCCATCATCGGTGAGATGAACCGCCGCTTCATGGAACAGGCGGGAAGCCTCAACATCAGCGGCATGGATCCGACTGCCGATGCAGCTATTTATCAAAACATGAACGAGGACAGTATGGTTGAGCTTGGCAAGAACCTGTTCCTCTACTACCTGCACGACGACTACACCAGGCGGTTCAGAAAGATGCTGACGATCGAGCAGTTCCGTGATAAGGAACTGGCAAAGGTTTACCAGCAGCAGTATTTCGAGATGCCATTAAGCTACCAGGGGATGTTACTCGGACTTCTGGTGTCGCAGGGGGTACTGGTCACGGATAATGTACCGGTTATGACACTTCACTTTTATGCGCCAATCTACCTTCTGCTAACAGTGTGCGACCGCGAACCTAAACGGGAGAAGGAAGCGCTGAAGACACTCGAGGAGCATCTAAGACAATTCGACAGAATCTACGGGAGGACGATAGCATGAAGATCACGGTCATAAACGGCACTGAGAAGAAGGGTGTTACTTACAATCTTAAAGAGATTTTTCTTGAGCAGTTCAGAAACACCGCCGAGATCACGGAGTTTTACCTGCCGCGCGACCTGCCGGGATTCTGTATCGGATGCACGCAGTGCTTTAGAACCCGCCAGGACCTATGTAAGGACGCTCCCTATGTTCAGAAAATCGAGGCGGCACTTCTCGAGGCGGATCTTCTGGTATTTACTTCACCCGCGTATGTATTTCACTGCACAGGTGCCATGAAAGCTATGCTCGACCACTTCGGCTACCGCTGGATGCCGCACCGCCCGGCGCAGGAAATGTTCGGCAAGCGCGCGGTCATCATAACGCAGTGCCTGGGTGCGGGCGAGAAGTCCACGGCCAAGGATATAAGAGACAGCCTGTCCTGGTGGGGCGTAAGCGATATCAGGAGCGTCAGTTTCAAGCTCATGAGCGAGATTGACTGGAACAAGATACCTGCTAAGAAGACAGCGGCCATGACAGCTAAGGTTCAGAACGCCGCGCGAAAAGCAGCCGCCATCGACTACAGCAGACCCGCCCGCACACGTCTGCCGGCTAAGGTAAAATTCTATATGGTCAGGATGATGCAGACCGGGCTCGGTAAACAGAACCCGGAATATACGGACTTCAAGTACTGGAAAGCTAACGGGTGGCTTGATAAAAACCGTCCATGGAAATAATGTGTTCAAAAAAAGGGTGTCCGCCGCGGACACCCTTAATTGCTGTTCATGAGTCAGTCTTAGTTTCTTTCATCAAGGACTGTGTTAACGCGGTCATTGAGAAGCGGAATGATCTCTTCAAGTGTTTTCTGTCCCTCGAGGAATGACGGTATCTCCTCGCGGATGATGGAGTTTATTGAACCGTCGTTGTTGTAACTGTTCGAGATGCCGCCTACGAATTCTGCAAAAACAGGGATTGAAGACTCATCCATAGTCTGGGTACTATATCCAAACGATGACAGCATCGCCTCGTTATAAATGCGGAGCATGAGTTCTATTTCCGCATTATGTGATTCGATGTACTGCTCCGCGATGTTGTTGAAAGAATTACGGTTAACGGGAATCTGATATGCACCGTAGATATCCTGCGAAGACTCGCCCAGAAGAACGGATACAAATTCGTTGCATGCCTCGGGGTGTTCCGTCATCGCAGAAACTGCAACAGAGTCACAATCATAGACAACAGGTCCTCTGCCGTCGTATGAAGGAAGGCCTAATACCGTGTTGTTCTTGCTCGCAATGCTGTCAAAGTATGTGGCAATATCAGAGATGTAGGTAACGCTTGCATCGTCTGTACTTTCTTCCACATAACCGTAATCGTCCGATTCGGGCGACTCATAGATGTTGTCTCTGACGAACTCGGCAAGAGCGCGGAACTCGGGCGTGTCGAAGTCAACATTGCCGTCCTGGATGAAGCTGTCCTGCATGCAGTCCGCAAGCTGAATGAAAACATCCGTCTGATTACCCGAGAACGGGCTTACTCCGTTGCAAGGACCTTCAACAAACTGCTCATACTGCTCGAAAGTAAATCCTACCTGATCCGCCTCAACGTTATTGGCAGAAGTGGAGATTCCTACTATCGACACGGCAAGAGGAATCTGGTAGAGCGCACCATCGATCTTGCGCGCTTCGAAAAGATTTGTAAAGTATGCATCGTCTCCGAAATTGGTTTGCACAAACTCTGACATATCGATCAGGTAATCAGGGTTGTTAAGCATATTAAGAGAAGATGCGTTGATAATGACATCAGGTCCTTCACCTGCCATAAGGTCGATAGCAAGCTGGTTGCTTAAAGTGGTTGTGGCATTATCATTTGCTGCCATGTAGTTGTCGCCGGAGTCTTCTGCTTCGTCATTGTACTTATCGAGGTTGTACTTGGATGTAAGCTTGATGAAGTAATCTTCGGATGTGTTATTGAACTCACATACCGCATTACAAAGTGCATATGAGAAATCCTGTACGGAAGCAACACTTATTATGGTCTTTCCGGCGTTCGGATTTGTGTCTGCACGGTTGAATGTGTACACGAGAGCCGTGCTCGAGATTGAGGAAGATGAACTGCGGTTGGGCAATGTGGGAACACCTGTAAAGATGCACTCTTCCTCAGTGATCTTAACGGGTGTAAAGCTGCTTACATCATACTGATTAACATTGGAATCAGAGAACAGGAACAGCGGTTCGACAGTTTGGGTCTCAAAGTCAACGGAGTAAACACCGTCATCATTTATAACAGCAGAACCTATGCCCTCGACTGAACGGATGTTGTCGATGTCATTAGACAGCCATGCCATATCCGTATCAGGCTCTGTTATCTCCATAGTTGCAAAGTCGAGGATGAAGAACTTATCTGTACTGTAGTCCGTTGCATTGATAAAGGCTTTGTTGTTGCCCATATCAACTATGCTCCTGATATCAAAAATAGTCTGTTCCGGGAACAGTTCTCTTAAATCGAGAATTGTCTCGTTGCCGTCCGCATCAGTTATGTAAAGGACATAGGAAGGAGTATCTCCGCTAATCCAGTATTTTCTAATCACATAATCGCCGGCATGCTCCATTGATTCTTCCATTCCTCCTTCTTCGATAACTTCATTTATCTCGTCAGGTAAGGAAGACTCCACCGGTTCACCGAATTCTCCTGTCTGAAGGTCAATGGGAATGTTATAAACAGATTGATCGCCGGTTGACATATCATATTCCGAGATGGTGACGAACCAGTCATCACCGCTTCTTTGTACATCGTCCATCATGGCCGTTCCGCTGAAGTCTGCATTCTGAATGTAATCCGACACCGATATAGTCTGAACTTTGTTACCCTGATCATCAAAAACAAGTATCCTTGAGTCTGTAAGGCTGCTCATATCATCTGTCTCGAAGTCGAACCCCTCAGGAATGAGTTTTATCCCTTGGAGATTATATACATAACCGATATCGCTCAGCCCAGCGAAATCCATATGTGCATATTCATACTCAGCAGGATCAAGTTCCTCATGTAAAGTAACCGAAGTAACGTCATACCAGGTGTCACTTGCCAATATGACATCATCTGCAACGTCTTGGTTACATGCCGCAAAACACGGCAGTGCCATCGCCAGAGCCAGAGCACTGGCTAATAATCTCTTAGTCTTTTTCATATGATAACCCCTTCTACACAATGTGGATACATTATATCAATTACCGGGTAATATACGGCATAGTTTAATTATCATTAATATTTGTCATTGTTATTCCTGTTATAATGAGATGTACAGATACTGATTACTCTGCTTGGGGGCAGGTATGTCAAAACAGGACGAGATATTTAGAAAGATTGCTGAATCACTTCTTGTAGACTATTCGAGTGTCTATTACGTAAACGCGGTAACAAACGAATACTTCTGGTACTCCGTTAATCCCGAGTTCCATTCACTGAGCCTTGAACAGGGCGGCGACGACTTCTTCAAGAACATCATACGTGACTGTAAGGCAGTTGTTTATGAAGAAGACCAGCACATTTTCATTGATGATATTCAGAAAGATAAACTGCTTTCCGCCATGAAGAAGGGCAGTATGCAAAGTATCGAATACCGTTTGATGATAAACGGAGTTCCCACTTGGCATGCTCTGCGTCTTATACGAGGTCTTGGTGACGACCTTGACGCTGATTACTTTATTTTGGGTGTTATTAATATAGATGAGGCACACCGTCAGAAGCAGCTGGATCAAGAAACGGCCCGCCAGAAGGAAATATATAACCAGATAACGGCAAGTCTGGCCGGGCAGTACGATACCTTGTACTATATCGACCTTGAAACAAACACCTATGTGGAGATCTCTTCTACGGATGAGTATAAGAAACTGAATGTTCCTGCAACGGGAAACGATTTCTATGCAGAGAGCAGAAGGAGTATACGTAAGTTTGTTCATCCCGAGGACAGGGAAAAAGCTCTTAAGCTTCACTATAAAGACGCGATGCTTGCCAATCTCAAACACAGGAATTCATTCTCCATTGCTTACCGTCTTGTTGTGGATGGTGAAGTAAGGAACATAAGACATACAGAGATTAAAGCGAATGACAATAAACATATCGTTGTATGTATCGAGAACATAGATGATGAAGTAAAAGCTAAGCGTGAGCTTACTGAAACGCGGAAGAGGAGTGTCACGTTTACCCAGATAGCAGAGAATCTTGCCGCTCAGTACGACATGATCTACTATGTGGATGCCCAGACTATGTATTACAAGGAATACTCCACCCATAAATTATACGGAGAGCTTGAGATACAGGAAGAGGGCGAAGACTTCTTTGGTGTTGCGGAACAGAATGTAGACAGGATCATTTACCCCGAGGACAGGGAAAGGTTGAAGCTTTTCATTAACAAGGATAACTTTATCACGCAGCTTGAGGATAACAGGCAGCTTGTAGAGGATTACAGGATGCTGATGGGAAACGAAGCTCCCACTTATACGAGAATGACGGTAAGCTGGTCTTCCGACAAGACGCATTTTATCATCTGTATTGAGAACAGGGAGGAAGCTGTAAAGAAGGAGAAGGAACACCTTCTTGCTCTGTCGAGAGCTAATGAGACCGCCCGCCGTGACAGTCTTACCGGAACCCGTAATAAAACCGCTTATGTTGAATTCGAGAAAGAGCTTCAGACACAGATCGATGAGAACAAAGATGATCCGTTCGGAATCATCGTCTGTGATCTTAATGATCTTAAGCAGATCAACGATACGCAGGGACATAAGGCAGGAGACGAATACATAAGGTCGTCATGTCTTTATATCTGCCGTGTATTCTCCCATTGCCCTGTTTTCAGAACAGGCGGAGATGAGTTCGTCGTCATATTAAGAGGGCAGGACTATGAGGAACGTGACAACCTGATCTATACTTTCAAAAAGCAGATAGAGGACAATATCAGGATCGGCATGGGCCCAGTCGTTGCAATAGGTGTTTCACTGTACGATCCTGAAAAGGATAAGTCTGTTGATGAGATATTTAAAAGAGCTGATGACCTCATGTATGAGGATAAAGCCCGTCTTAAAGAGATAAAGCTTCTTGGAGAGACACGTTCTCTTAAGATGTCCCCGAACAAAAAGACCATTACAGAAGACAGAAGGAAGATGTTAGATTCCCTGTACAAGTCTTATGATGTTGTTTCTGACGGTACTTATGTTTTCCTGTGCGATATGAAGTACGATCTGTCGAGGTGGTCTAAGAATGCTGTCGATACATACGGACTTCCTTCCGAGTATATGTACGGAGCAGGCGACATTTGGGAGAACTGTATTCATCCTGATGACCGCGATGCATATCACAAGGGTATAGATGAGATATTTGCCGGCAACAGTTCGGGCCACGACATGCAGTACCGTGCCCGCAGAATAGACGGTGAATATGATGTGTGCACATGCAGGGGTGTGGTAATAAGAGACCTTATGGGAGTTCCCGATTACTTTGTCGGTACTATCCGCAACCATGGCAAGCAAGGTCATATTGATTCGCTGACGGGATTAAGAAACCAGTACGGATTCTTCGAGGATCTCGATGCGGTGATCAAGCGCAAGGCAGAGGTATATGTCTTGATAGTCGGTATCAGCAAGTTCTCCGAGATTAATGCAGTTTACGGGTATCACTTCGGTAACCGTGTGCTTCAGCTTTATGCAAGGAAACTGTTTGATACAACCGGGAATTCAGGTGTCTGCTACAGGATTGACGGCACCAAGTTCGCGATCATAACCAACACTCTTATCGCTGATGAGATCAAGGAGAGATACTTAGGTTTCCGTAACTATTTCCGTGAGGACTTCAAAGTGGATGATAAGAGGATTCTGCTTGAGGTTAACTGCGGTGTATTGAAGCTCGACCGTTATGAGTTTGATTCGCAGACTGTCTATGCATGTCTTAACCATGCTTACAGCGAATCAAAGAATTTCAGACAGGGTGACATTGTAGTATTTGAGAATGATCTTAACGAGAATAACAGATACAGACTTGAGAAGCTTCATGCTATCAGAGCTTCTATCATGCATGGTTACAGAGGTTTCTTCCTCGTGTTCCAGCCTGTTGTTGACGCACATACGGAGGAGCTGATCTCGGCTGAAGCGTTGCTTCGTTGGAAGAACGAGGATTATGGAGTTGTTCCTCCGGATCAATTTATTCCTCTTCTCGAGTCAGACCCTTTATTCCCTGAATTAGGCGAATGGATCATCAAGGAAGCGATCGTTGCGGCAAAGAAGATAATAAAGACGAATCCTTCCTTTGTCATGAATATCAATCTGTCCTATACACAGATTCAAAAACCGGATTTTGTAGATATGGTATTCCGCGTATTGGATGATATGGGATATCCGCCGGATCACATTTGCTTTGAAGTTACTGAACGCTGCAGACTGCTTGATATAAGATTACTGAAGAATGTAACTGCAAGTCTTAAAGCCAGAGGTGTGCTGATAGCATTGGATGACTTCGGTACAGGATTCTCTTCAGTCGGCATTGTTAAGGAACTTCCCTTCGACATAATTAAAATCGACCGCGGATTTGTGGAGAGAATCGAGGAAGATAAGATGGAAAGAGAGCTGATCAAACACTTCTCCGGCTTAGCTTCACTGTTCGGTGCCAAGGTCTGCGTTGAAGGTATCGAGACACAGGGAATGAGAGATATCCTCCAGCAATTCAACATCGGAAGTTTCCAGGGATACTACTACTCGAAGCCTATGGAATTTAAAGAGTTTCGGGACTGGGCTTCGGACAACCGCAATTACCACAGAAGTTGAATGTGCCGGTCATTCCGCATTTGGGGCATCGCCAGGTGTTGTTCAAAGGACGCTGCTTACCGCACTCAGAACAGAAGTTGAGATAATTGACCGTTCCGCAAGTGCAAGTCCAGTCGCCCTCAATACGCGGTCTGTAAACCGTCTGTGTATTATCGGGCAATCTGACGATACAGAAATCGTGTTTTGCCGAGTTGATGACAGTGATGATGGACATAACAAACAGTGCAATTACAAACAATATCCAGACTATGACTGCAATTCCCGCGAGGAAATCAATGTTAGATTCTCTTGCGCCCATGGCGATAGCATCATAGATGCCGTGCAATATACTCGGCAATACAATCGCAAAAATCATGTTGAACGCACATCTGCCCTTTTCTTTTGTGATGCTGGCGTATTTTGCTCTGCTATAGAAGAATCCCATAAAGACAGCGAAGCTTGCGTGTCCGGGTATAGCTGTAAACATACGGATGATAGCAGTACCAAGGCCGTTGCTGAAGACATAACCTATGTTCTCGAGTGCTGCAAATCCCAGTGAAACAAAAACAGCATAGACGATGGCATCGTAACTGTAGTTGAAGTGCTTGTTCTTCCATGTTATAAGCCACAGGATGAAGAATTTGCCGAGCTCTTCTGCAGGGCCGATGATAACGACCGCAAAGAGCGCCGCTTTAAATGACGATTCGCGGGGGAAGATAAAATCGAAGACCAAATCGCCTAATCCCTCTGCGATGATAGCTGAAATCACGGTAGCAGCACCTGCGAAGAACAAGCCGATAAGAAGACCAATGGGCTCCTTATCATTACGGTCGTTTTTGTAGATAACGATCAACAAGATTATTACCGGTATCAGCGCTAAAGCAAATAACATGGCCTTCTCCTTTATCCCGGGGATCAACCCTAAAAGTCAAAAATCTTTTCTAATGCGCTTACATATTACCACAGCTTACTGCGTAAGGTGTAGAATTATGGCAGGGAAAGCATCGCTTTTTTCGGAGGATGCATTATGAAGTATCGTAAAGACAAACATGGTGAGGAACTGTCGATTCTAGGTTACGGATGTATGAGATTTACATCCAAAGGCGGCAGGATCGATATTGCAAAGGCGGGCAAGGAAATAATGCTCGCGATAGAAAAAGGCGTTAATTACTTTGATACCGCGTACATCTATCCCGGAAGCGAGGCTGCATTAGGACAGATCCTCGAGGAGAATAATGTAAGGGATAAGGTTAAGATCGCAACCAAACTTCCACAGTATCTTGTAGGCAATAACCCCAAAGCTTTGGACCGTTTCTTCGAGGAAGAGAAGAAGAGACTGAGGACAAGCTATGTCGACTACTATCTCATGCATCATCTGACTGATATCTCCGCATGGAATAAGCTTAAGGCGGTTGGTGCCAGGGAGTGGCTCGAGAGCAAAAAAGAATCGGGAGAGATCCGTAACATAGGCTTCTCGTATCATGGAGACACGGAAGGTTTCATAGAGATCCTTAACGACTATGACTGGGATTTTTGCCAGATTCAGTATAACTATATGGATGAGAACACTCAGGCAGGAAAGGAAGGCCTTAAAGCCGCTGCTTCTAAAGGAGTGCCCGTCGTTATCATGGAGCCTCTCCGCGGAGGAAAACTCGTGGAATTAACTGACAGCGCCAAGAAGATGATCGCTGCTGACCCCAGAGGAAGGACACCCGCGGAATGGGCTTTTCGCTGGCTTTATAACCAGCCTGAGGTTACTGTCGTGCTCTCGGGTATGAACTCGGAGGCTATGGTGACCGAGAACTGCCGTGTCGCATCGGAGGCTGAGGCAGGCGGGTTTACGGAAGAGGACTACGCTCTTATCGAGAGAATCAAGGAAGAGCTTTACAAGGCTACGAAAGTGAACTGCACAGGATGCCGCTACTGCATGCCGTGTCCCAGGGGTGTCGATATACCGGGTGTATTCAGATGCTATAACCATATGTACACGGAAGGGAAGAGTTCGGGAAGAACAGAGTTTATCCAGTCCATCGCACTTCAGGACAAGCCGGGACTTCCGTCTTTGTGCGTCGGCTGTGGTAAGTGCGAGAAGCACTGCCCGCAGAGTCTGCCTATCATAAAGAGTCTCAAAGAAGCTGACAAAGCGCTCCGCCCGCTGCCCTATAAAGTGGCCGCGAAAGTGATGAGAAAGTTCGTTTTATGATATAATTGTTGAATAACGACTTTAAACGGGAGTGCCTTATGCTTGGAGTAGGAAACGAGATACTGGATTATTTTGCCGAATACGCTAAGGAACACTGGGATCCGTCGAATGCCGCGAAGCTTGCGACTTTCATCAATGATCCCGAGAACACTTTGCCTTCCACGACAAAGCTTCTTGTAGTTGAGGGCGGTACAGCAAATGAAAGAAGAGAACTTTGCTACTCCTTAAGGACCAAGCTTGACGGACTTCATACAGTTATCGTTATTGTCAGCGGCGAGCCTACTTTGTATGACACTAATGGTCTTGTCGGTATCGAGAAGAATATCGTTGAGACGGCAGAGACTTTGATAAGCCTTTCAGGAGACCCTGATTACATTATTCTTCATGGAAATTTTGCAGATGCCGAGTATCAGCCTTTGAAGGATCTTTTCAATGTAGTTTTCAAGAAGCATTACTATGCAAGGGTAGAGGGTGATTCTGTTGAGAGTAACTCAACGGCAGTCTTCAGCAAAGTAATAGAGGCTTTCAGATAAAACTCAACTGATTCGCAGATAACAAAAATCCCGCCACTTTCATGGCGGGATTTATTATTACTATCCTTTGAGATTATTTCTCTTCATTTTCCGTTGTTGAGGGCTTTGTCTCTTTCTTGGCTTCCGCGATCTTGGCAGTCTTCTTTTTCTTGAACTTCTTTACCTTAACGCTAACGAAGATAATGACTGCGATTGCGATAACGAGGAATACTGCGATGGGGATCAGGTTCTCGGCAAGATAAAGACCTAAGTCCTGGAAAGCTGTCTTTGCTCTGTCGATACCGTCGTGGAACGACTCGCTGATCTTCTCTGAATATGTCTTGATGTGAGGTTCTTCAGGCTCAGTCTCTTCGAGAACTTCAGTTACTGTGAGCGTAAGTGTGCTGTAAGAAGAAAGGTTCTCTAATACTCTAAGCTGAGACTCATAGCTCTCTATCTCATATCTTACATAAGTAAGCTCGTTCTGAAGCTGAAGTATTATGTCGAGATCGTCTGCTTCGGCGAGAAGGTTGTTAAGTGTTTCCTGCTCTATACGGAGAGACTCAATCCTTGCCTCGGTATCAGCGTAGGAAAGAGTAACATCCTCTGTGCTCTCGTTTGAGCTTGTAATTACTGCTGATCCGCCGATTGTGTTGATGAGCGAATCGAGTGAATCGGAGGAAACTCTTATTACGTATGAGACGGTTCTTAAGTCGTTGTTATTACCCGTTCCGTTCATCGACTTATTCTCGATGTAACCGCCGAGTGCCGAGACCTGAGCCTCAATACCGGATGTGAGCTCATCAAATCTTAATGTCTCACAAGAGAGAGTGACCGTTCTTATGAGCATCCGGTCTGAGACTGCAGGCTCGGGAGCGGCAACAACAGGAGAATCGGCAGTTGTTGTGTTTGCATTCGCACCGGCATAGTCATCGCCGGCTGACATCTCGTAATCTGCCCCTTCGGAAAAACTGTAGGCGCCTGCAGATAGTTCCATAGGAGCTTCCAAAACTGCTTCATTATGCTCAGAGACCCTATCCTCCCTTGATGATTCGCAGTCTGTGGATCTTTTTGAACATCCTGCAATTAACAGTGTTCCCGCCAGGGCAAGTGCTAATAGTCTTCGTGTTGTCTTTTTCATTTTTATAACCCTCCATCTGTGGTTAGTAATCGTTGCTTACCCATAAGACGCAGAAGGATTTACTCAGGTCACAATTATTTTTTGTGATTTGATAAAGCTCATTGGATAATCTATTATTTGTATGGAATGAGGAAAGGGGAGATGTGTTATGAGATATAACGGAATCGATATAGGAGATCTTGTCAGACTCGGGCTTCAGATTGCCCGCTCCGTGGAAGCACACGAGGATAAGGTGGCATCTATTGCACGCGAGCAGACCAGCCGCAATGAGGCTGAACACATGAGGCAGCGCGCGATAGCTGAGTCAAAGGCACTCGAGCAGCGTAAGATCGCCGAGAAGATCGCAGCAGAAAGTGTAAGTGTCGATTGTCAGGGATGCGGCGCTAAGCTTGCAGTCCGTAAGGGATCCATAAGCTTCTGTGCTTACTGCGGTTCCGCCATCAGAGTAACGGCAGAGGGTAAAGCTTCCATCCTGTCGCCTGAGGCGCGAAAAGCTGTTATCGACCGCGCAAGAGAACAGCAGAATCAGCAGGGCAACACATAAAAGCATGTGTCCCATGCGGGCACGGATGATGTGTGCCGCATATAGATCTTATAATCAGGATTAATCGAGAGGACCTTGAGCGGCAGCGTGTAGAGGTCCTCACTTCTGTGATAGCAGGCAATATTCATCTGAGGTTTGTACTCCGCGATGGATTTTGCACCTCCGCATAATGCCTCGAGTTCGCTTCCTTCGACATCAAACTTGATGAATGATACAGGTCTGTCCTTGACGATACCGTCTATTGTTACTGCCGGAACCTCGATCTTATCTCCCTTGTCTGCCGATGTGCCGCGGCCGAGATTCGTTCCGGAAAGAACGGTTCCTTCCTTATCCGAGATAAAGGCCTGAATACATTCGACATCAAGATCTGATGTGTTTTCCTTAAGTTTTCTCATATTGCGCTTGTCAGGTTCCACTGCAATCATGCCGTTAAACCCGGGGAAAAGGGCCGAGTATCTTAAGATAGTGTCTCCGTTATAGGCACCTAAGTCGAGGAAGTATCCCTGTGAAGGTGCAAGCAGGGAATCAGCCTCATCCTGCGTAACCTCACAGTCTTTAAGGTAAGATACATCGCCTGTAAGCCTGGCGGCAATTATGTCGTCGAATGTTCTTACCGACAGTTCGTCTGCAAGGATGGAGCGGACAAAAGAAAGTTCATCGGTGTGAGCATTATAAAAATCAAGATCGAACAGGTTGTTTCCGTATACGGGGACATCAGGTGCGTAGAATTCGCACTTTGTTCTAAGTTCATCCACATACGAGAGCACTTCCGCTCTTGAAGAACCGAAGCACATGAGAACGATCATAGAATCCTTAAAGCGCGAGCAGCATTCTTCGAATGACTCGACTTTCATTCCACGGAATGTGCGGTTTCTGACAAATCCGGGACTTGCGAAGACGGCGGAGGGGGAGATGCCGTTGTTACCAAGAACATCGATTATCTTATCCGCACCGTTGCCCGTGCCGTACAAAACGACAGGGCGGCCCTGATCAGACTGTTCTTTAAGATACATCCATAAATCCTGTTTATACATTTTCATGCATCAATATTAATACAAATATCTGACACTTAAGACAGAAATTTGATATAAAACTTTACTTTGAAAGATTTAAAACAGCATTATGACGAAGACTAATGACATGACAATCGGAAATGTCGGAAGAAAGATAGCTTTGTTCTTCATTCCGGTACTGCTGACGAGTGCACTGCAGCAGATATATTCGTTCGTTGACACCCTGATCGTAGGACAGGGCTTAGGAGATAATGCGCTCGGCGCAGTCGGCAACATGGGATCACTTATGTTCTTTGTCTTCGGATTCTCGATGGGACTTACAAACGGATTTGCCGTAACTATCGGTCAGAACTTCGGTGCTTCGGATGAGAAAGCTCTTAAGAAATCTGTCGCTGCTTCCATAAGGCTGTCCGCCATAATCGCGGCGATACTTACAGTGGTAAGTCTTACATCCTTAAAGAAAGTCCTGTTTTTGCTCTCAACACCGGAGGAGATCTTAAATGACAGCCTTAAGTACGGATATGTTATTTTCGCAGGTGTTGTTGCCACTATCGCATATAACCTCTGCTCGGCGGTTTTAAGGGCGCTCGGTGACAGCAGGACGCCCTTCATCGCGATCGTGTTCTCGACTGTCTTTAACATAGTCTTTGACTGGGTCGCGGTATTTGTTATTCACACGGGTGTTGAAGGTCCTGCGATGGTTACCGTGCTTGCTCAGGTAATATCGGTTGCCATCTGTATGCGCAAGCTTCGCACGATAGATATAATCCGTCCGTCACGCGAAGACTTTGCTGTTGTCCGTGCAACTGACAGGACACTTCTTAAGAACGGTATCCCGATGGCCGCAATGAACTCAATCACGGCTGTTGGCTGCATGATAGTCCAGTACTTCATCAACGGTATGGGCGTTGAGTTCACATCCGCTTACGCCGTGTGCAGCAGGTATCTGAACCTGTTCATGACTCCCGCTCAGACCGCAGGCCAGACGATGTCCACATTTACAAGCCAGAACTTTGGTGCCGGGAAGATCGACCGTATCAAGGAAGGCCTTCGAAAGTGCCTTGTAATCGCACTTGTCTCATATGTCATCTTCGGCTCGGCGATGGTATTCTTCCCCGATCTGCTTGCTGCCCGCATGCTTCAAGGGTCCTTGCAGATCTCACTTGCTTCAGGTGTTCTTCGCCGCTGCGGAATAATGATATTTGCCGTGGATATACTTTTTGTAATACGAAGCTGCTGTCAGGGCATGGGAAAACCGCTGGTACCTATGGCTTCCGGCATTGCCGAGATGGTGTTGAGGATAGGTGTTATCGCTCTTTTCGTGCCGAGGTTCGGTATTAATGCGGCGGCATTTGCTGAGATATCGGCGTGGGTTGGAGCTTTGCTCATGAACACTATCGCGTATTTTTACCTTATCTCACGGGTCGGAAACGGCCTTGAGTACAGGGTCGCCCGCAAGCGCGCATTTCATTACAACTCAAATTGATAAAAGCACCCCGTCTGTGATAGAATTTAGTGTCTAATTAATAAGGCAAGCGTTTTAACGCGCGTAATTATAGCCGAAAGGAGTCACAGACATGATTTACACAAAAGAAGTCGAGAACATGTGTCCTGTAGCCAAGGGCGCTAAGCATGAGCCCGCACCGATTCCCGAAGAAGGAAAGTGGGTACACGCTAAGAAGATCGAAGATATCTCCGGTTTTACACATGGTAT
>JAEEGL016989767.1_pt1 | contig 21082 bp, 16 predicted proteins | sample 9134231 | NCBI WGS metagenome assembly JAEEGL01 (sample SAMN16246548, study PRJNA631951) | gut metagenome | biome: gut microbiome; feature: rumen; material: fiber-attached | host: Bos | place: Iran: Karaj | collected 2018-10 | reverse complement strand
TATTAATATTCGATGTACCGGGGCGCGTAAATGTCGATGGGGATGAGCGTGGAGGAGGAGAGAAGAGCTGCGGGGGCGATAAATCCTCAATCCACGAATAGGGGAATCCAAAAGTTCAGCGATAGAGAAAATTTTGAAAAGGAAATGTCGGATCATAAAAGTGAACTTCAGCTTATAACAAAAGCTAAAGATCTGTGCAGATATGTGACGCAGATCACCCACAGGGCGCCAAAGGAGTATCGTTTCACATATACGGTGCGTCCGGTGAATTACAGTCTGGATATTCCGGAAGCACTGTACCGTGCCAACGACGTGTTTGTGAGCAGGGATCGTCCGGAAGCATACAGACAGCGCTATATGCTGATGCGTAAAGCGATCAATGATGTGTAAGACGGGGGGACGGTCCTTTTGTCTTCACTTTACGAAAAGCAAAGAAGTGCGGGAAACGTTAATATCGGAAATCAGCAGTAAGGCAATTTCCGTAATTTCGACAATAAACAATATTTATGAAGATCCCCTCTGCATGACGGCAGAGGGGATCTTCTGTTTTAGACGACAGAACAGATCATATATTGCATCTTGCATATATGATATAGCGGTGCTATAATTAATGCGCTGATAGCTGCATTCCGCAGCACCTGACAGCTTTCCTGTCGGGATCTTTCAAAGCTTTATTTATTGAAACCGCAGGTAAATTGCATTACAATGAAGGGAGATTTTTTATGGTGAATCGTGGACACAACCGGAAGCTTATGGAAGCCTGCCGGCCGATGTATGAATACTCCTGGCTTATTGACCGTATCCGGGAGAACAGCAGGAGCATGGGGATAGAGAAGGCGGCTGTTAAGGCGATGGAAGAGATGCCGGCGGATTTCGGGATCAGGGACTTTCTGCTGAAGAATAAGGAGGAAGTGCAGATGAGTATGCTGACGGAATACAACGAAGAGGAAACCTGGCGTATCATAGCAATGGAGGAAAGGGAAACGGGCAGTGAGCGGCGCCTGGTCGAGCAGATCTGCAAGAAACTGAGGAAAGACAAAGACATTCCGCAGATCGCGGACGAAGTGGAAGAGGAAGAAAAGCTTGTGAAGAAGATCTGTGATATTGCAGCTGTATTTGCTCCGGATTATGATGCGGAAAAGGTATTTAAAGCTGTGCAGAAAAAGGATCTGAAAATATGAACCATGAATGGGCGGGAATATCGACGGAGGTGGATTTTATGGCCGGAAAGCTGGTATTGATCGACGGACACAGTATATTGAACCGGGCCTTTTACGGGCTGCCGGATCTGACCAATGCGGAAGGGATCCATACGGGAGCCGTGTACGGTTTCCTGAATATCCTGTTCCGTATCGTGGAGGAAGAGAAGCCGGATTACCTTGCGGTGGCGTTTGACGTGCATGCGCCCACCTTCCGTCATGAGATGTATAAGGAATATAAGGGAACCCGCAAGCCCATGCCGGAAGAACTGCGGCAGCAGGTGCCGCTGATGAAGGAGATGCTTGCGGCCATGGGGATACGGACCGTGGAGCAGGCGGGACTGGAGGCCGACGATATCCTGGGCACCCTGGCGAAAAAGGGAGAAGCGGAAGGCATGGAGGTGGCGCTGGTCTCCGGCGACCGCGACCTCTTGCAGATCGCTTCCGAACATATAAAGATACGCATACCCAAGACAAAGCGTGGCGGGACCGAGATCGAGGATTATTATGCTGCGGATGTGGAAAAAGCCTGGCAGCTTTCACCGCAGCGCTTTATTGAGCTCAAGGCCCTGATGGGGGATACCTCCGACAATGTTCCCGGCGTCCCGAAGGTGGGAGAAAAGACCGCCACGGAGCTGATGCTTTCCTACGGCTCCATCGAAGGGATCTATGAGCATCTGGACGAGATCAAAAAGAACGCGATACGGGAGAGCCTTCGGGAGAACCGCGGGCTGCTTGATCTGAGCTTAAAGCTCGTTACAATCAAAACGGACTGCGAGCTTCCGCTGAAGCCGTCGGAGGCCGTATGGCCGGATCCCTATACGGAAGCGGCTTACGCGCTGTGCAGAAAGCTGGAGTTCAAGGCGATCCTGAGCCGTTTTGATACGAAGGCGCAGGAGCCTTCAAAGGAATACGCTTTCCGCTATGCGGCGGATGCAAAGGAAGCGGAAGCCTTCTTCGGAAGCCTGAAGACAGCGGAGCGCATTGCGCTTCTGGTATGCACGGCCACGCGCAGCCGCCTGCTCATCGCCGTGAGCGGCGGGGGAGAGAGCGTAACGATCCTGGACAGCACGGCAGCGGGATACGATACACTGAAAGAAGGCCTGAAAAAGCTTTATGAAAGCAAGAGCGGCATCGTATGTTTTGAGAGCAAACTTCTGTATGCGGCGCTCTTCGGCGCGGCGATCCATCCCGGCGAGGAGGAAGCGGTGAAGCGGGAAGCTTCTGCGGAAACGCAGCTGAGTTTTGATGATCTGTTCGGGGACAGCGGCAGCGCGGCTTCGCAGGGAAACGTCAGCGAAGAGAAAGAAGATTTCGGCGCGGGATTTTACTCCGCGCAGGCCGTGGAGGGGATCACGGATCTGCAGATCGCGGCGTATCTGCTCAATCCCTTAAAGAGCGATCACAGTATCAACAGCCTGGCAAGGCAGTATCTGGACCGCCTGCTTCCGTCCTATGAGCAGCTTTTCGGAAAGAAGACGGCGGCTCTTGCGAAGGATGAAAATGCGGAAAGCTTCGGCGCCTATGCGGCCGCATCCTGCGCGCAGCTCCTGCCCCTGGCGGACCGGCTCATTGCGGAGCTGGCGGCGCAGGGGATGGAAAAGCTCTTCCGCGAGGTCGAGATGCCCATCTCCTATGTGCTCTACCGTATGGAACGGGAGGGGATACAGGCGGATGCTTCGGCTCTGAAAAAATACGGGGATGAGCTGAACAGCCGTATCACGGAGCTGGAACTTAAGATCCACGCGGCGGCGGGAGAAGATTTCAATATCAATTCACCCAGGCAGCTGGCCTACATTCTTTTTGAAAAGATGGGACTCCCCGGCGGCAAAAAGACCAAGACCGGCTATTCCACCTCGGCGGAGGTGCTGGAAAAGCTGGCGGAGGAACAGCCCTTCGTGCGGGACATCCTGGAATACCGCACCTACAGCAAGCTGAAGTCCACCTATGCGGACGGCCTCAGCGCTTTTATTGCCGGCGACGGGCGTATCCATACCAGCTTCAACCAGACCATCACGGCGACGGGACGCCTGAGTTCCACGGATCCAAATCTGCAGAATATCCCGATGCGTACCGAACTGGGACGGCGCATACGGAAGGTCTTTACGCCGAAAGCGGGCTGCGTCTTTGCGGATGCGGACTATTCCCAGATCGAGCTGCGCATCCTGGCTTCCCTGGCCGGCGATGAAGGCCTGATCGAAGCCTACCGGGGCGGAAAGGATATCCACCGTATCACGGCGAGCCGGGTTTTCGGCGTGCCCTTTGAGGAAGTGACGGATCTGCAGCGGCGCAACGCCAAAGCGGTGAATTTCGGTATCGTCTACGGGATATCTTCCTTCGGGCTGAGCCAGGATCTGTCCATCAGCCGCGCGGAGGCCAAAGAATATATCGAACAGTATTTTGCGACCTACCCCGGCATAAAGGCCTATCTGGAAAGGGTGAAGGAAGAGGCAAAGCATAAGGGCTATTCCGTGACCTTCTTCGGAAGGCGCCGGCCCATTCCAGAGCTGACATCATCCAATTTCATGCAGCGCCAGTTCGGGGAGCGGGTGGCGATGAACGCACCGGTCCAGGGGACGGCAGCCGATGTGATGAAGATCGCGATGCTGCGGGTTTATGACCGGCTTTTGAAGGACGGGCTGAAGTCGCGGCTGCTCCTTCAGATCCATGACGAACTGCTGGTGGAGACGGCCGAAGACGAGACGGAGCAGGTGCTGGAGATCCTCCGGGAAGAGATGAAGAAAGCCGCGGAGTTTCCGGTGGAGCTGGAAGTGGACGCCCACTGCGGCAGCGACTGGTACGAGGCAAAGTGAGCGGCGTACCGTATGAAAAAGCGCCTGTTTCATGAAAACAGGATCTGCGTCACAGTCCGGCATAACGCCCGGGCAGGAGGCGGAGAGCGGAGACATCCGGAAAAGAATAGTATGTGATATGAGGGAGAGGCAGTATGAAAAAGATCGGGATCACGGGAGGCGTGGGCAGCGGTAAGAGCGCCATCCTCAATTATATAAAGGAAAAGTACGGCGCGTATATCTGTGTCGCCGATGAGCTGGCCAAGTGTCTGGAGCAGCCGGGAGGCGTATGCTACGAAGGACTGCGCAAGGCCTTCGGCGATGGGATCCTTGCGGAGGACGGACGTATCGACAATAAGGCTTTTGCTGCGCTGATCTTTTCGGACGAGGAGGCCAGGAAAAAAGCCAATGCCATCATCCATCCGGCGGTCCGTACCGCCATTGAGGAGGAGATAAAGGAACAGGAAGCCGCCGGCTGCGCACTCTACGTTCTGGAAGCGGCGCTGCTCATCGAAGAGGGTTATGACGAGATCCTGGATGAACTCTGGTATATTTACGCTCCGGAGGATGTGCGCTTTCAACGTCTGGAGGAAAGCCGCGGCTACAGCAGGGAAAAGAGTCTCTCCATCATGCGCAGGCAGAAGAGCGATATCGAATTCCGCAAGCATTGCCGGAGGATCATCGACAACGGCGGGGAGCCCTGGGAGAGTGAGGCGCAGATCGATGCGATACTGAGCGGGGAAGGCTTCCGTTGCTGATCAGAGTATCGGTCCGTAGTCACGCAGCAAGTGAGGGGCTCGGATCTGAACAGTAACTCCGTATTTCCTGAGCGGCACGCGGATCCGCGGGACGCACGGAAGTTTTATGAAAAGCTTTCGTGAAAATCAAATAAAGCCCTTGACAAAAAAACGTGAATATGGTTATAATGTCCGAGTGCGTGAAAGAAAGTGAGGTGTGAAAAATGTCTATCTGCCCGAAAAACAAATCTTCCAAAGGAAGAAGAGATAAAAGAAGAGCCAACTGGAAAATGACGGTTCCCACACTGGTAAAGTGCAGCAAGTGCGGTGCGCTGATGGTTCCTCATCGCGTATGCAAGGCTTGCGGTGCTTATAACAAGAAGGAGATCCTCGAAGTAGGCTGAGTATCTCTCTGTTGAAATGCATTCAGAGCTGTTCCCGTAAGCAGGGAGCAGCTTTTTTGCGCTTCCGGGATGGCTGACGGGCTTTTTTTGCTTACTTTGACTATGGAAGCTTTTTTTATGCGCATTGCATCATGATCGGGCCAGATCCGGCCGGCTTTTTGGCGCTTTGTGCGATCGGGACAAAGGAGCTTTTTCTTGATTTTTTCCCCCGTTTTTAGTATCATATAGCATGTATTTTTATGACCAGCAGGGAGGCGTAAGGATGAACGAAGCAGTCAGGATCGCGATGGATGCCATGGGAGGCGATAACGCCCCGGGCGAGATCATCAAAGGGGTGATGGACGCTCTGGCGCAGGCTGAGGACGTGATGGTCTATCTTGTCGGAAAGGAAGATGTGATTCGGCAGGAGCTGGCAAAATATACTTATGATGAGAAAAGGATCGAGGTGGTCCCGGCCAGCGAGATGATCGAGATGGCGGAGCCGCCGGTGATGGCGATACGCCGGAAAAAAGATTCTTCCATAGTAAAGGCGCTTCATCTGGTCAAGGACGGAACCTGCGACGCTTTTGTATCGGCGGGTTCCAGCGGTGCCATCCTGGTGGGCGGACAGCTCATCGTCGGGCGGATCAAGGGCGTGGAACGCGCTCCTCTGGCACCGATCATCCCCACGGAAAAGGGCGCGTCGCTTCTGATCGACTGCGGTGCGAATGTGGACGCGAGGGCGGAGCAGCTGGTGCAGTTTGCCCGCATGGGAAGCATATACTGCGAGAATGCGCTGGGGATCGAAAAGCCCCGTGTGGCGCTTGTCAATATCGGAGCGGAGGAAGAAAAGGGCAATGCGCTCGTAAAAGAGACCATGCCTCTTCTGAAGCAGTGCGATGATATCAATTTCATCGGAAGTATCGAGACGAGGGACATTCCCTTCGGCGCGGCGGACGTGATCGTCTGCGAAGCCTTTGTCGGGAACGTGATCCTCAAGCTTTATGAAGGGGAAGCGACTTTCATCCTGAAGGCGATCAAAAAAGCCATGCTGAGCAGCCTGCGCAGCAAGCTGGGAGCGGCGCTCGTAAAGCCCGCGCTGAAGGAAACGCTGAAGGATTTTGATGTGAAGCGCTACGGCGGCGCGCCGCTGCTGGGCTTGAACGGCCTGGTGGTAAAGACCCACGGTTCCGCGGAGGCGGTGGAAGTAAAGAATTCCATTCTGCAGTGCAGGACCTTTAAGGAGCAGCGGATCAACGAAAAGATCAGGGAAAAACTGAGGCTGGGCAGTGACGATGGTGTGTGAGGCGTTAAACAGGGCAATTGAAAAAACACTGCAGGTCTATAACGGCGAGATCCTGCCGGAGGCGACTTTTGAGACCGCACTGGGAGCCGATTCCATAGATATGGCGCAGATCCTGAAGCTGGTGGAGGAAGAACTGAAGATCTCCATACCGGCAGCCGAATGGGCGGAGGTGAAGACCGTCGGAGAGGCGGCCGAACTGATCGGGAGGCACAGCGATGGCTGAGCAGGACCGGCTCGCTGCCCTGGAGGAAGCGATCTCGTACCGCTTCCGTGACCGCAGCCTTTTAACGGAAGCATTGACGCATTCTTCCTATGCGCATGAGCGGAAGATCAACAAGATCGCCTGTAACGAACGGCTGGAGTTCCTGGGGGACGCCGTGCTGGAGCTGGTCAGCAGCCGTTATATCTTTCAGCGTTATCCGCAGCTGCCGGAGGGCAGCATGACGCGCCTGCGTGCAGCGCTGGTCTGTGAGGAGGCGCTGGCGGAATGCGCTGCGCGCATCGGGCTCGGGGAGCTGCTCTTTCTCGGAAAAGGCGAGGAGGCCTGCGGCGGACGGCGGAAAGCCTCCGTCACTTCGGACGCTTATGAGGCCGTGCTGGGAGCGATGTACCTGGACGGCGGGCTCGAGGCGGTGAGCGCCCTGATCGAGAGAGAAGTGCTGGCGGACTGTGACCGCCATTTAAAGGAAAAAGATCCCAAGTCCGAGCTGCAGGAGTTCCTGTGGGGCAGCGGCAGGCAGTATGCGATCCGTTACGAGCTCGTGGAGGAGAGCGGACCGGCCCATGAGAAGAACTTTGTCATAGAGCTGGTCGTCGACGGGATCCGCTGCGGACGCGGCGAGGGAAAGAATAAAAAGATCGCGGAAAAGGAAGCTGCGCTCCGTGGTCTGGAATACTGGAAAAAGGAACTGCAGAAGAAATGTATCTGAAGAGTATCGAAGTACAGGGCTTTAAGTCCTTTGCAAATAAGATCCGCTTTGAATTTCATAACGGGATCACGGGGATCGTGGGTCCCAACGGCAGCGGCAAATCCAATGTAGCCGACGCCGTGCGCTGGGTGCTGGGCGAACAGAGGATCAAGCAGCTCCGCGGCGCCTCGATGCAGGACGTGATCTTTTCGGGAACCGAGCTGCGCAAGCCGCTGGGTTATGCTTATGTTGCGATCACGCTGGACAATTCGGACCGTCAGCTGTCCGTGGATTTTGACGAGGTGACCGTTGCGAGAAAGATCTACCGCTCCGGTGAGAGTGAATATCTCTTAAACGGCAATGTATGCCGCTTAAAGGATGTGAACGAGCTTTTTTACGACACGGGTATCGGTAAGGAAGGCTATTCCATCATCGGGCAGGGCCAGATCGACCGTATCCTTTCGGGCAAGCCGGAAGAGCGCCGGGAGCTTTTTGACGAAGCTGCCGGTATCGTTAAGTTTAAGAAGCGCAAGGCCGCCGCGGTGAAGCAGCTGGAGGATGAAAATCAGAATCTGGTACGTGTCAACGACATCCTCGCGGAGCTGGAAAAACAGGTGGGTCCGCTGGAAAAACAGGCGGAAAAGGCCAGGGAGTACCTGAAGAAAAAGGAAGAGCTCAAGCAGCTGGATGTAAACCACTTCCTCCTGGAAAGCGAACGCAAGGAAGGCGTGCTGAAGGATACGGAAGGAAAGCTGCAGATCGCGAACGACGATCTGGCGCAGCACCGTGCCCAGTATGAAGGAATACGCGCGGAATATGACAATATCGCCGAGGAGCTTACGGAACTGGACCGTCAGCTGGAGGAGGCGCGGGCCCGGGTATCCGATGCGGGATCCATGCGGACAAAGCTGGAAGGGCAGATCGAGCTCTTTAAGGAGCAGATCAAATCCGCCGGCGTGAGCATTGAGCATTTCAATAAGCGCATTGCCGACCTGGATGAGGCGATGCAGGAAAAGGAAAAAGAGAAGAGCGGGATCGACAGCGACAAGAGCGGCGTGGATGAAGTGCTGGCGGAGGCACAGCAGAAAAGGGACAGTGAAAGAGAAGCCTTAAACGCCATTCAGGGCCGGATCGAGGAGATCACGCGTTCCATAGAAGAGAATAAGAATAATATCATCCAGCTTCTGAACGAGCGGGCCAATGTCCGTTCCGGCAAGGAGCGTTACGATACCATGCTCGAACAGAGCCAGGTGCGCAGGGCGCAGCTGAATTCGCAGTTCCTTCAGGCCAAGACGGACGAGGAGGAGCAGCAGGGCATCATCGAGCAGCTTCAGAATGAATTTGAAGAGATCAATAAAAAGATCGCCGAGCTGGATTTTGAAGAGAAGAAAAAAGAGGAGAGAAGCTCGCAGATCCACGACGAGCTCTCAAAGCTGGATGAAAAGCTTCAGGAAGCCCGTGTTTCCTATCACCAGGACAAGACCAAGCTGGAGGCCATCTCGAACCTGACGGAGCGTTATGAAGGCTACGGCAGCGCGATCCGCAAGGTCATGGAGAAAAAGGAAGAGGAAAAGGGCGTGATCGGCGTCGTGGCGGATATCATCCGGGTGGAGAAGAAATACGAGACCGCCATCGAGACCGCGCTCGGCGGCAATATCCAGAATATCGTGACAAAGGACGAGCCCACCGCAAAAAGGATGATCTCCTTTTTGAAGGAGAACCGTCTGGGCCGTGCGACCTTTCTGCCGTTGACCTCCATCGAACACCCGCAGGAATTCAAGACTCCCGAGGTGCTGGACGAAAAAGGCGTGGTCGGCATGGCCAACGAGATCGTGAACACCGATCCGGAATATGTCAATGTGGCAAAAAGCATGCTGGGGCGCATCGTCGTGGTGGACAACGTGGATAATGCGCTGAAGATCGCCAGAAAATACGATTACGGCGTGCGCATGGTGACCATCGAGGGCGAACTGCTGGTACCCGGCGGCGCCATCAGCGGCGGCGCCTTCCGGAACAATTCCAACCTCCTCGGCCGGCGCCGGGAGATGGATGAACTGGAGAAAAAGGTCAAGGAAGCCCTGAAGAACATCAACGGCTATCTGGACGAGATCGAAAAGATCAAAGAGGAACGTAACCGCCTGCGCGTAGAGATCGCGGATCTGAAGTTTGAGAGCCAGCAGCAGTACATACGCATGAATACGGCCAACCTGAACCTCCAGAAGGCGCAGGAAAAGATCGATGAGACCACAAAGGGCGTGGACGACCTGCATCACGAACAGAGCGAGATCGATCTGCAGGTGCAGGATATCAAAGAGCAGCAGAAGAAGATCGAGGAAGAACTGAAGAGTTCCGCCGACCGGGAAAAGGAGATGCGCGAGAGCATCGACGCTTCGCAGGAGAAGCTGGATGCGGAGCGGGAAGCGGAAACGGCACAGGCACTGAAGGTCACGGAATGCGAAGTGGAGCTGGAGAAGCTTCTGCAGAAGCAGGAATTCGAAGCGCAGAATGTGGAACGTATCGAAAACGAGATGGCCCGCCTGAAGACGGAACGCGAAGAGGCGGAGGCGTCCGTAAAGAAGAATACGGAAGAGATCCGGCAGAAGGAAAGCGATATCGAGGAGATCAAAAAGACCATCGAGGCTTCCCATACCGCCGAAGAAGAATCCCAGGGAAAGCTTGCGGAGCTTCAGGGAAAGCGGGAAGAGCTGCAGACAAAGCAGAAGAGCTTTTTCGGACAGAGCGAAGAGCTTTCCGGACGCATCAGCGGCCTCGACAAGGAAGCCTACCGCCTGCAGAGCCAGCTGGAAAGGCTGAAGGAAGAGCTGCAGGGCATGAATGCCTATATGTGGGAAGAGTACGAGCTGACGATCGAGGCGGCAGCGGCCTTAAAGGACGAGGCCATGACGGACCTGGTGGTCATACGGCGCAGCATCGCGGAACTCAAGGACGGCATAAGACGTCTCGGAGATGTGAACGTCAACGCCATCGAGGATTACAAGGTGCTGATGGAACGCTACGGCTTCCTCAAAGGCCAGCATGACGATCTGATCGAGGCCGAGAAGGAACTGCAGGGCATCATCGAGGAGCTGGATACGGCCATGCGCCGGCAGTTCGAAGAAAAGTTCAAAGAGATCAGCGTGGAATTTGACAAGGTCTTCAAGGAACTCTTCGGCGGAGGAAAAGGAACGCTGGAGCTGATGGAGGACGAGGACATCCTGGAAGCGGGCATACGCATCATCGCGCAGCCGCCCGGAAAGAAACTGCAGAACATGATGCAGCTGTCGGGCGGTGAAAAGGCGCTGGCGGCCATCGCGCTGCTCTTTGCGATCCAGAATCTGAAGCCTTCGCCCTTCTGTCTGCTGGATGAGATCGAGGCAGCGCTGGACGAGAGCAATGTGGGACGTTACGCCAATTATCTGCACAAGCTCACGGCGCACACGCAGTTCATCGTGATCACGCACCGCCGCGGCACCATGGAGAAAGCGGACCGGCTCTACGGTATCACGATGCAGGAAAAAGGCGTGAGCACGCTGGTGAGCGTGAACCTGATCGACGAAGAGCTGGATAACTGACGGGAAGCATATGCCGCATCCCCTGCGGGGAAACGGCAGGAAGCGCCGAAGCCCGGATGCGGGGCGGCGTACAGAGAGGAGATTGATCATGGCCTGGTGGCCTTTTGGAAAAAAGAAGAAACAGGAAGCGGCAGACGCGGCGGAGAATACAGCCGCAGAAGCTTACGGAGCAGAGCAGGCTTCAGAGCAGAGCACAGGGACAGAGCCTGCGGCGCCTTTTGCGCAGAGCGAAGCACAGCCTGCGGCGCCGGCATATTCCGGAGCGGAACAGCCTGCTGCTGCGCCTTTTGCGCAGAATGAAGCGCAGCCTGCGGCGCCGGCATATTCCGGAGCGGAACAGCCTGCTGCTGCGCCTTTTGCGCAAAGTGAAGCACAGCCAGACAGCGTGCAGGCCTTCCCCGCGGCAGATCTGACAGGCAGTAACGCAGGATCCGCGGCTTACGCCGCAGGCGGAATGCAGCAGCCGGATACGGCTTCCGCTATTTCCGGAACGGAACAGCCGGCAGCAGCACCTGTAACACAGAGTGCGATTCAGGAGGCCGCAGTCACGGCAGCTCCGGAAGCGGCGCAGCCGGAAAAGCCCGCCGTAAAACCGACGCTCTTTACAAAGTACGAAGAGCCCGTGGCGGTGGAAGAGCCGGTACAGGAGGAAGCTCCCGAGGAAGGGAAAAAGAAGAAAAAGGGCTTTTTCAAACGCCTGAAGGAAGGCCTGGCCAAGACCAGGGACAATTTCGTTTATAACCTGGATATCATCTTTGACGGTGCGGCCGCCATCGACGACGAGTTCTATGAAGAACTGGAAGAGATCCTTGTCATGGGCGACATCGGCGTGCGTACCACCGAAGAGATCCTGGATAACCTGAAGGAGCAGGTGGATAAAAAGCGCATCGTCCGCCCCACCGAATGCAAACAGCTCCTGATCGACAATATCCGGGAGCAGATGCATGTGGGAGAGGCCGCCTATCTTTTCGAGACGCGTCCTTCCGTCGTATTCGTCATCGGCGTGAACGGCGTGGGCAAAACCACATCCATCGGCAAGATCGCCTCGCACTTAAAGGCGCAGGGCCGGCATGTGATGATGGCGGCGGCCGATACCTTCCGTGCCGCGGCCGGCGACCAGCTGAAGATCTGGGCGGAGCGGGCCGGCGTGGAGCTCATCGGCGGAAAGGAAGGCGCGGATCCTTCCAGCGTGCTTTATGATGCGGCAGGCGCCGCGCGGGCCAGAGGCGTGGATGTGCTCCTGGTGGATACGGCGGGGCGTCTGAACAATAAAAAGAACCTGATGGAAGAGCTGAAGAAGATGAACCGCGTCATCGACAGGGAATTCCCGGACGCCTACCGCGAGAATCTGATCGTTCTGGACGCCACCACGGGGCAGAACGCACTGCAGCAGGCAAAGGATTTCAATGATGTGGCGGATCTGAGCGGCATCATCCTGACCAAGATGGACGGGACGGCCAAGGGCGGTATCGCCGTGGCGATACAGTCCGAGCTGAAGATCCCCGTGAAGTATATCGGCGTCGGCGAGCATATCGAGGATCTGCAGAAGTTTGACGCCGACGCGTTTGTGGAAGCGCTCTTTGATGTTGAGCCCGAAAAAGAAGAGGACGGAGATGAAGGAAATGCAGATGCTGACACTTGAAGCTTTTGAACAGGCGGCCGAGGCCGTCAGGGAAGTCACGCTGGAGACCAAGCTGGTATACAGCGAATACCTGAGCGAACTGAGCGGCAACAGGGTTTATCTGAAGCCGGAGAACATGCAGTTTACCGGGGCGTATAAGCTGCGCGGCGCCTATTACAAGACCAGCTGTTTAAGCGAGGAGGAGCGTGCCCGCGGCGTGATCACGGCTTCCGCAGGCAATCACGCCCAGGGCGTGGCCTATGCGGCAAAGAAAAAGGGCATGAAAGCGACCATCGTGATGCCTACGACCACTCCGCTGATCAAGGTGAACCGGACGCGCGGTTTCGGCGCGGAAGTGGTGCTTTACGGGGACGTATATGACGAGGCCTGCGAAAAGGCCTTACAGCTGGCAGAAGAGCACGGCTATACCTTCATCCATCCCTTTGATGACCTGGCCGTGGCTACGGGACAGGGAACCATCGCCATGGAGATCATCAAGGAACTGCCCCTGGTGGACGTGATCCTGGTGCCCATCGGCGGCGGCGGGCTGGCGGCGGGGGTATCTACGCTTGCCAGGCTTCTGAATCCCAAGATCCGCGTTATCGGTGTGGAGCCGGAGGGCGCGGCCTGCATGAAGGCCTCCCTGGAAGCGGGAAGCGTTGTGACATTGCCTTCCGTCGATACCATTGCGGACGGCACGGCGGTCAAGCGTCCCGGTGAAAAGATCTTCCCCTATATCCGAGAGAATATCGATGAGATCATCACGGTAAAGGACGAAGAGCTGATCGTTTCCTTCCTGGATATGGTGGAGAACCACAAGATGATCGTGGAGAATTCCGGTCTGCTGACCGTAGCCGCGGTAAAGCAGCTGAAGGAGAAAGGAAAGAAGGTCGTTGCGATCCTTTCCGGCGGAAACATGGATGTGATCACCATGAGCAGCGTGGTGCAGCAGGGCCTGATCTTCCGCGACAGGATCTTTACGGTATCGGTGCTCCTGCCCGACAAGCCCGGCGAGCTGCAGCGCGTGGCCGGCGTGATCGCGGAGCAGAACGGCAACGTGATCAAGCTGGAGCACAACCAGTTTGTGACCACCAACCGGAAGAGCGCCGTGGAACTGCGCATCACCATAGAAGCATTCGGTACGGAGCATAAGGAAAAGATGCTGGAGGCGCTGGAGCAGGGCGGATATAAACCGAGAGTGGTAAGAACAGCAATCTAGTTTTATTGATAAGGAGATAAAAGACATGGCAAAGGTCAGACCGTTTGCGGCCGTAAGGCCCAGAAAAGGAATGGAAGCCGTCATTGCGGCGCTTCCCTATGATGTGTACAGCAGGGCGGAAGCCAAGGTGGTAGTGGAGAAGAATCCCGATTCCTTCCTGGCCATCGACCGTGCGGAAACGCAGTTTGGCGATGAAGTGGATACCTATGCGGATGAGGTCTATGCAAAGGCGGCCTCCATGCTGAAGGAGCGGATCGAACGCGGGGATTTCATCCGGGAGGAGGAAGCCTGCTTTTATCTTTACGAGCTGACGATGGACGGACGTACGCAGAGCGGTATCGTGGGCTGCGCATCCATCGAGGATTACGAGAACAGTATCATCAAAAAGCATGAAAATACCAGGGCGGACAAGGAAGCGGACCGTATCCGCCATGTGGATACCTGCAGCGCCCAGACCGGACCGATCTTTCTGGCTTACCGGCAGAACGATACGCTGCGGGCGCTGATGGAACGGGTACGCAGCGGCGAGGCGCTTTACGATTTTGTGTCCGACGACGGCATACGGCACCGTGTGTTCGTGATCCGGGATGCCGCGGATATCGCGCTCATCAGCGAAGCTTTTGAAAAGACGGACGCCCTTTACATCGCGGACGGCCATCACCGCTGTGCCTCCGCCGTGCGTGTGGGGCAGAAGCGCAGGGCGGCAAATCCCGCGCATACGGGTGAAGAAGAGTATAATTATTTCCTTTCGGTCATCTTCCCGGACGAGGAACTGATGATCATGGACTATAACCGTGTCGTACACGATCTGGCGGGGCATTCGAAAGAGGATTTCCTTGCCGCGCTCGGAAAGATCTTTACGATCAGCGAAGCGGGAGAAGCGGCATATCATCCCGTGAAGAAGGGACAGCTGGGGATGTATCTCTCCGGTCTCTGGTACACGCTGGATCTTAAGGAGGAGTATAAGAACGATGATCCCGTGAAGGGACTGGATGTGGCGATCCTGCAGGATCTGGTACTGGAGCCCATCCTCGGCATCGCGGATCCCAAGACGGATACGCGTATCGAATTTGTGGGCGGCATACGCGGGCTGGAGGAGCTGAAGCGCCGTACGGATGCGCTGCCGCAGACCGGCGTTGCTTTTGCCATGTATCCCACTTCGATCACCGAGCTCTTTAATGTGGCGGACGCCGGAAAGCTGATGCCTCCGAAATCCACCTGGTTTGAACCGAAGCTTCGAAGCGGTTTGTTTATACACGAGATCTGAAGGAGGCTCTCCGATGAATAAGAAACTTTATGCGATGATGGACTGGGCGGCCATCGAGGAGCTGGTCTACGGCGAGTGTGACCGGCCGGATGCCCTGCTGGGCGCGCATAATAAAGGACGCCAGACGCTGGTACAGGCGCATTTCCCGGGAGCGGAACACGTCAGTCTCCTGATCGACGGCGGAGAGGGCAGCAGGGGACGCACCGTAAAAGAAGAGATCCCCATGGAGAAGGCGGATGACGCCGGCTTTTTTGCAGCGCTCTTAAGCGGCACGGACCGGCACGATTACCGTTATCATGTGGAATACAGCCGCGCACAGGAAGGAAAGAAAAAGAAGGAAGTCTTTTCCGTTGACCGGCCGGAGGTATACGGCTTCGGCAGGATCCTGAGCGAAGAGGAGGAGCGGCGTTTCATCGCCGGCGGTGCGTTTACGAACGCAGAGCTTCTGGGCGCGCATAAAAAGACCGTGCGCGGCGTAAGGGGCTGTATCTTCCGCGTATGGGCGCCGGAGGCCGTAAGGGTCAGCCTGGTCGGTGAGTTTAATGATTTTGACGGCATGCTCCATCCCATGAACCGCCTGCCGGATTCGGGGATCTTTGAGCTTTTCATGCCCGGTGTGGAAGAGGGAGCCGTCTATGCTTATGAAGTGCTGATGAAGGGCGGCGTGAAGGTTCGGAAAGCCGATCCTCTGAGCCGCAGGCAGAAAGCGCCTTCGGAAGCGGAGAGCATCGTCTGTGAAGCGTCCCATAAATGGAAGGACAGCGCCTGGATGGAGGCGAGAAAGAAATACGATCCGGCTTCCTCTGCGTTGAATATCTATACGGTGCCGGCGGACCGTCTGCCGGAGGGCTTTTTTGTCGATAAGGAAGCGGTCGCTGCTCTGGCGGATTATGTTTCGGCCATGGGCTATTCCCATGTGGAGTTCCTGCCGCTCATGGAGTATCCGAAGGCGGCGGATGCCGGTTATCACAGCCTTCTCTTCTATGCCTTCAGCAGCCGTTTCGGCCGCCCGGAGGATCTTTGTGAGCTCGTGGATGTCTTTCACCGGAAATCCGTGGGCGTGCTGCTGGACTGGGCGCCGGCCGATTTTTCAAACATGGAATACGGACTGGGAAGCTTTGACGGAAGTCCGCTCTATGAATATACGGATCCCCGCCGCGGCGTGGATCCCCGTACGGGCATGCTGATGTTCGATCTGGGGAAACCGCAGGTACGCGATTATCTCCTTTCTGCCCTGCGTTACTGGGCCGTGACCTATCATATCGACGGTTTTGTGACGCTGGATACCGCCGCGCTTCTGTATCTGGATTATTACCGCAGGCCCGGGGAATGGGTCAGCAATATCTACGGAGGCGTGGAAAATCTGGAGGCCCTGGATTTCTTCCGCGAGATGAACCGTATGCTCCACGGGCAGAAGAGCGGTCTCATGAGCATCGCGGCACAGGCCGGGAGCTTCCCCAGGGTGACGGGGACGGAAGAGGATGCGCTGGGCTTTGATCTGGTGACGGACAGCGAATGCATACGGGAACTGGTGGATTACCTTTCCCACGATCCCATCGTACGAAGCGGTCTGCATCAGGAGCTGGTTGCGAGCACCCTGTACCAGTATTGCGAGCGCTATATCATCCCGATCAGCCTTTCCAATGTGAACTTCCGCCAGGGCGGCCTGCGCATGCGCATGCACGGGGAGGATGCGGAGCAGTGGAAGAGCCTGATGCTCCTTTATGCCTACCAGCTTCTTCATGTGGGAAAAAAGAGCTGCTTTATGGGACAGGAATACGGGGAACTGGCGTCCTATGAGGACATGGCACGGGAGCTTCCTTCGGAGAAGAAGGAGCTGGCGGCGGAAGCCTTCCGTTCCTGCTTAAAGCAGTTCTATGCGCTCTACCGAAAGGAAAACGCCTTCCACAGCAGTGAGGACAGCGGAGATGCTTTCGTATGGCTTCTGGAAAACGCTTCCGACGATAATGTGCTGGCCTTCCTCAGACAGGACGGAAAGAAGGGACACAGCTTTGTCTGCGTGCTTCATTTTGCGAATATCGACCGCGATAAGTATTTCATCCCGGTCACAAAAGAAGGAAAGTACCGGCTGGTCTTCTCCAGTACGGAAGGAAACATAGCGAACGGCGCCGTGACGGCCGCCAGAAAGAACGGCTCGTCCTGCGCGATCCGCGTACAGCTCCCCGCGCTTTCCGCAAGGATCTGGCAGTTCATACCCTTTACCGCCGAGGAAAAGGCCGAGATCAGCCGCCGCGAGGAGGAAAGGGAAAGGAAGCGCAGGGAAGAGGCAGAAGCAAGGAAAAAGCTCAGCGAAGAACGCATACGTCTGCGTCTGAGCTATAAGGATGAACTGAAGGCAAAGATCGCTGCTGCGGAAGCGGCGGTACGTGCGGCTTCGGAAAAGAAAGATAAAGGGAAGAAACAGTGATATTGAATGGTGAGGTTTCCGGAAATTCCGTCTGGAGAACGGCGGAAGAGAGCATAAAGGAAGTCGGGAAGGATCTGGGCTTCGCGGGAGGCTATTTTGACCAGCTTCCGGACAAGCTGATCCGTTTCGGGATCCACCTTCTTGTGGCACTTGTTCTGTTCATCGTGGCAAGAAAGCTGATACGGCTGATCTGCAAGGTCGTGGACAAGTCCATGAAAAAGGCCAGGGCGGATGAAGGGATACGGCACTTCCTGAATTCCATGCTGAAGCTGGGGCTGTATTCGCTCCTGATCATCTGGATCGCGGCCTGGTTCGGTTTTGAGACCACCTCGCTGATCGCGGTCCTGGGAAGTGCGGGCGTCACCCTTGCTCTGGCACTGCAGGGCAGCCTGTCCAATATCACCGGCGGCGTGCTCCTCATGATCCTGAAGCCTTTCCGGATCGGGGATTATATCATTGAGGACAGTAAGGGAAACGAGGGCACGGTCGTGGAGATCGGCCTGATCTATACGAAGCTCCGTACGATCGACGAAAAGATCGTGGTGCTGCCCAACGGTACGCTGGCCAATACCTCGCTTACGAATGTGAGCCAGCGGCCTCTGCGCCGTATCATCCTGCGGCTTGGGATCGCTTATGAGTCGGATATCGCCCGGGCCAAGGAACTGATCGCACAGGTCATAGAGAAGGATGAGCGCATCCTGCAGGACGGCAGCGCCCAGATCTATGTGGACGATCTGGAGGAATCCCAGGTCACGCTCGGCCTGCGGGTCTATGTAAAGAAAGAGGAATTCTTTGATGTGAAATGGGAACTCAATGAGCGCATCAAGGAGTGTTTTGATCAGAACGGTATACGTATCCCTTACCGTCAGCTGGATGTGCACCTGGAGGGTGGGGCTGAATGAGCGAGACAGATCAGGACCGCGGAACGGATAAAGATCTTGAGCCGGGGAGAGGCTTTGTGACAGAGAATATACCTGTGACAGAGACGGTTCCTGAAACAGGGAATTACCTCAAGACAGAGAACTACCCTGAGACAGGGAATGCTCCTGTGCCGGAGAATGCTCGTGTGTCAGGAAATATACCTGTGCCGGGGAATGCTCCTGAAACAGGGAATTACCGTGCGCAAGGGAAGGCTCCTGAGGCAGAAAAGGCTCCTGTGCCGGGGAAGGACCGCGGGACAGATAAGAAAAAAAAGAGCGGCGCCGGGATGTCGCGGGGAAGGAAGGCGGCACTGATCGTTGCCGTTTCTTTGCTTGTGCTCCTTCTGGCCTCTGCTTTTTATCTTGTGTTCATCAATACCTCAACTTATATCGCGATACGGGAATACTTTGCGGAAAAGCACCTGGACAAGGGGGAAGCAGAGGAGGCCATAGAGCTTTACGAAAAGATCCTTACGCGGGACGGAAGCTATGTCCCGGCTTATCTTGGGGAAGCCGAAGCCTGTCTTATGCTCGAGGATTATGAGGCTGCCGAACAGATACTCTCGGAAGGCATGCATTATGCGGAACCGGCGGAGCCGGCGAAGTTTCTGTGGGAGGTCTATGCGGAGCATGCGGAAGTATTGCTGGAGGACGACAGATATGATGATGCGCTGAGGCTGTGCGGGAATGTCCCGGTGCAGCAGCTTACGGAATATGCCGGCAGTGATAAGAAGTCGGAAACGCGGCTCGGAAGCGTCTGGGCGAAAGCTACACTGGAGCTGGCGAAGAAAGAAGCGGATCGCGAAAAAGCCGTGGAGATGCTGGAAACAGCCACGGATGCACCTTATAACGAATACACCGATACCTCGATCTTTACGGAAGAGCTGCTGCGGCTGTATCTTGAACTGGCCAGGGAGAGTGAGGAAAAGGACGACAAGCCCCGAGCGATCTTTTATTATGAGAGCGTACTTGAGCTGGATCCGGAAAATGAGGAAGCAAAAGAGGCACTGGAACGCCTGAAGGAAGTCCCTGTCGAGATCCCGAAGAAGCTGGAGGTGACGGCAACGATCAAGCTGGGCGTGGAAGTGAGCTACCTCGGGATCGGGATAGAGCTGCCCTTTGATGCGGAAGCACAGCTTCGCTATGACGGAACGGTCGAAGGAAAAGAGTGGCTGAAGGGCAAAGTGGTCCTTTCCGGAGAGATCCTCGGAAAGAGCATCAAAGAGGAAAAAAGTATAACTGTCTATCAGGACGGGGATGACGTCTGCTACCGTATCGATAACGGGGATCTGGAACGTCTGAAGGACGAGAAGCTGCCGGAAGACCTGAATCTCTTCCTGGAAAGCTATCGTGAACTGGTCGCGCAAAGTTCCTCCGGCCATGAGACCGCCACCGTGAACGGCGAACTCTGCCGGGTGGAACGGAAGGAGATGAACGGCAAAGATTATGCGGAAAAGCTGCCGTCCTTCCTGAAAGACGGAAAGGTTTCGGATTTCCTGGAGAGTATCCGTCTGAATGTGACACGCTATATCTCCGTGAGTGAGGACCGCGTGGTGCGGATCGAGGCCTCGCTTCTGGAGGTGGATCAGAAGGGCTTTGCGGATCTCGTGAAGGATTTCATAAATATGGATCTGAACGTATCCTTAAAGACCATGGATGCGGTGATCGACATTAAAGAGGAAATGTGACGGAATATGCTGAAGACATCCGATTTTATCTATGAATTACCGCCGGAGCTGATCGCCCAGGATCCGCTGCCGGACCGCAGCGCTTCCCGCCTCCTGGTGATGGGGAGGGAAAGCGGAGCCCTGGAGCATAAGCATTTTACGGACCTGCCGTCCTATCTCAGAAAAGGGGACTGTCTGGTGCTGAACGACAGCCGCGTCATCCCGGCCCGCCTCTACGGCGTGCGTGAGGATACGGGCGGAGCCGTGGAAGTGCTGCTCTTAAAGCGTCTGGAGGACAGCTGCTGGGAATGCCTGGTGCGTCCCGGGAAAAAAGCAAGACCGGGAATGCGCCTGTCTTTCGGTGACGGGCTTCTTCACGCAGAGGTCCTGGATATGATGGAAGAGGGGAACCGCAGGATACGTTTTTCCTGTGAAGGGATCTTTGAAGAGATCCTGGACCGTTTGGGTGAGATGCCGCTTCCGCCCTATATCACGCACAAGCTGCCCCGGGAACAGCGGGAGCGCTATCAGACCGTCTATTCGAGAGTGGAGGGATCGGCGGCAGCGCCCACGGCGGGACTGCATTTTACGCAGGAGCTTCTGCAGAAGATACGGGATCTGGGCGTGGATACGGTCTTTGTTACCCTGCATGTGGGGCTCGGAACCTTCCGGCCGGTCAAGGCCGAAGTGGTGACGGATCATCATATGCATACGGAATACTGCGAGATCTCGAAGGAGGCGGCACAGCGCATCAATGACTGCCGCGCAGCCGGCGGCAGGGTGATCTGTGTGGGGACCACTTCGGTACGTACCATCGAGAGCATGGCGGACGAAAACGGGCTTTTGAAGGCCGGCAGCCGGGAGACGGATATCTTTATCTATCCGGGCTACCGTTTCCGGATCACGGACGGCCTGATCACCAATTTCCACCTGCCCGGTTCCACGCTGCTCATGCTGGTTTCCGCCTTCGCAGGGCGGGAGCATGTGCTGGCAGCCTATGAAGAGGCGGTGAGGGAGCGTTACCGTTTCTTTTCTTTCGGGGACGCGATGCTGCTGCTCTGAG
>JAEEGL016605370.1_pt1 | contig 21082 bp, 17 predicted proteins | sample 9134231 | NCBI WGS metagenome assembly JAEEGL01 (sample SAMN16246548, study PRJNA631951) | gut metagenome | biome: gut microbiome; feature: rumen; material: fiber-attached | host: Bos | place: Iran: Karaj | collected 2018-10 | reverse complement strand
CCCCTACAACGCTGTATTTCACAAATAATTGCGCCGCTGCGGCAATGAAATCCCTAAGTGAGCGCGCCGAAACGCAGCCTTTTTTATTTGTATTGATAACATCTGACGTAATCCACGATCAACGAAGCGGGAAGGAATTCGTTATCAGCAATCTTATCGTTAACGCCGACTGAGATGATCAGATATAAGGGGACGCGGCAGACCCCGCCGAACGACGTTCTTGCTGTTTCGGTTCCGTTTACGTAAAAAATGTATTCCTCACTGTTCCATTCCACGCCGTAGGTATTGAACTGATCGTAAGGCTCGTCGGCATAAAACCAACCCTGGATCTCCTGGCGGTGGGCTTCTCCGTATGCATCCACGTGTACCGTATGATATACGGAACCGTATTCTTTGCTGTTTTTGTTATAATCTGTAGGTGTTTCTATTACGTCTATCTCTGCACCTGTAACGCCCCCGTCGTTATCGTCGCTCCACATTCCGTCGGTAAGCAGCCAGAATGCGGAATTCAAACCCGCCCCCTTCGGCAAAATACAACGGATCTCAAAATACCCGTACAACTGTTCGTACCCGATATGGTTTCCCGAATAATTCTTATTCGGATTCGTTTCCATTCCGTACGAATAATAAGCCGGTCCGGCAGGGCCGTCTTCTTTATATTCCACCGTGATTTTCATACAGCCATCTTCGGTAAAGCTTACCTGATCCCTGTTCCAATACGCCGTATCGCGCAGCTGCGTGTCGTTTTCACCGTACACATAGTGTCCCTGCCATATATCCGTATCAAAACCGCGTTCAAACTCATCCGACCATACGAGCGTAAAGCGGCTCATATCTATAGGCTCTTTATACGGCTGTACCGGTGTTCCGAAAAATGCGGCGGCGATCAGCTGTCCGAAAACTCCCATTAAGGCTACGGCTTTTTTATGATCAAATCCCGCCAGAGCCTTCATCACCCTTACAAACAGCGGGCCCAGCTCGGAAAGCGCCGAAAGCTGTCTTTTTGCAAGCAGTCCGAATAAAGCGTCCATTCCGTCACCTCAAACCATTTTATATTAAAATTATATTGATTTTTTCACGCCAAGTCAATATAATATAATTAAACACAAAACAGAAAGGAATGAACCAACATGTCTGATATTCTTCAGAAACTGATCGCTTTTATTATGTCGATCCTCGCGCTGTTCGGCATCGGCATTGCAAAGGACGATCCCAACGTAACGAAAGTGGACGATACTGTAACTTATACTCTTAACGAAAAAGAAGTGGAATTCGCATTCGCCTCCAATCCCACAACCGGTTACGCATGGATTGTTGATATCAACGGCGAAAGCGTTTTCAAGAAAAGCGAAACCTATAAAAGCAGCGCCATCGGCAACATAGGCGGCGCGGGCGGAACGCAGTACTATACCTTTGCAGCATTAAAGAGCGGCACATCCACGGTCACCTTCCGTTACGAGCGTTCATGGGAAAACGAACCGCCCGTATATACGTATGTTGCACAGATCACTGTGGATGAAAACCATAATATTATTATCGATTCATTTACCCTTATGCAATAACAGATCTGTTCTGATCATAACCGTCGGTATGATTACCGGCGGTTTTTTGATTATCCAATGCGTAAAAAAACATATCGCCGAATTGTATAGATTTTACAAAATATTTTTATTATAAAGTCTTTTATTGAAAATAAACAGAACTACTATTATAATTTATATATATAATTAAAAGGAGACTGTTTTTGATGGCTGCAAACGCACTATCCAGGCTTAAAGGCTTTGCGACCGACGTTAAATCACATTGGAACAAACCTCCGGAAGGAAGATACGTTCCGTATCACGAATATCTGGATATTTTCGTGGGCGTCGGCTCAAATTACGCGGGATCCAAAACTTTGGAGTATATCGCTTTCGCCGCATCCTGCTATCTGATGATGTATCATTACAAATTGCCGTATTTAACCTTCTCGGTGATCAACATCATCAATATGCCGCTGGGATATATTTGGACTCTTATTTGGTGGTACGTTTGCGATAATCTCGGTTTTTTAGGCAAAAAAACCGAACGAAGGTTGTATATTGTTTATTTCTCTCTGATCGCAGCCGGTTTAACGCTGATCATTGCACCGGTCAGTTTGCTGTTTGACCAGAACGGCGGTTTTGTAACATATATGAATTCGCTCGAAGGAATTTCATGTGCTTCGGCGTTTAAAATACTGGGGACGCACGTTTTATATAACGGCTGGGTCGGCGCCAGAAATCTGTTTTGGCGTAAAAAGCTGCTGCCGAAATACGGCAGGTACAAATACGGTTTATACTGCGATTTTCTGCCGAAATGCATTACCGTTATTCTGATCGGCTGGCTGCCGCTTTACAACATTACAGACGTTGTAACGCGCGTATGGACGGCCAACCTCTTATTTGCCTGTTATAACGTATTCGGTTTCGCAAACAATCTGGAGATGTGCACGCAGAATATTTCACCGGATACAAAAGAGCGTATACTTATCCGTACGTACCCCATCAAGCTTTCGCATCTCGCGCAGTCGATATTGGCGATCATTCTTCCAGCAATCATAGGAAAACTCCCGGGAAAATGGGAAGACATCAATATATTCAGATATGTTATCCCCATCACATTTATCACCTTTGCATGTCTTACGATGATATTTGCCGGCCGTATCAAAGAACGCATCCCACAGCCGCCGCTTGAAAAGAAGGTGGAAATCAAATTCTGGGACGGTATGTTCGGCGTAATGGGCAACAAATACAAATGGATCAACACCATTGTGGGACTGTTGGATTCCCTCGGCAACGGCATGCTCGCCTTTACGACCATTCTGTATCTTTATACGTTCCGGCTAAGCGGACTCACCTACTCGCTGATCGTCGCGCTTGTTTCCTTCGCCGGAACGCCGCCGGATTTCTTCACGCCGTACTTCATGAAACGGTTTTCATATAAACAGATCATGATCTTCTATCAGCTTTCACGTGCGGCCGGGTTCGCCGTAATCGTCGCGGCGCTGTATTTCTTTAAGGACCGGCTGATGCTCAGCGGCATTATCTGCGTTGTGATGCTGTTTATTATGGAGATGTGCAAAACCGTTCCGACCTCCGTCGGGCACGATATGGATATACGCATAAACGACTATCAGATGTATCTTTCCGGCGAACGCCTGGAGAGTTTCTCCGGCGTATTCGGCTGGTTCACGGGACCGATCACATCTTTTGTAGGTCTTATCATCCCGCTGCTTTTGTTAAAGTACGGCTTTAATTCCAACTGGGACGTTTTGTTTATAGACGGTTCGCGTGTAAATATTATTATTATTCCCATTATTATCGATATTATCGGTTATCTGCTTATGACGATCCCGTATTTCTTTTGGGATTACGACGACGATAAGCAGAACAAAGTCATGGCCGTTCTGCGCCGCCGTGAAGAGGTTACGAAAGCCCGTGCGGAACAGGAAAAACAGCAAGGCGCTACCTTTATTACCGAAGCAAGAGAAGAAGTATATTACAAATCGAACGTCGGGCTTTCGATCCTGTTTTCCGTTATTTCTCTTGGGTTTTACGCTGTAGACTGGCAATACCAGACGATCAAAAACGTTAAAGCGCTGAAAAACGAAACCAAAGGCGCTGTAAAAGAGTTTTTATGCTGTCTGTTTTTACCGTTTTACGGCGTATATTGGTGGTACAAAAACGGCAGAACCGTAAGAATGGCATTTGATGAAAGAAACCAAACCTGCAGCAGCAACGAAACAACATACCTGATTCTCTCTTTATTCGGTTTATACATCGTTTGTCTGGCGCTGATGCAATCGGACTTCAATATCATGGAACCGAAACCTGCCTTCCGTTACGCTGAAGAAGGGGGAGTTAGCAATGGCTGAGAAAAAAAAGAACAATCTTGTAGATCAATCTGCTTACGAAGATTATAAAAACGCGATCCCTGAAGATCAGATATGGGATTTTCACATCGAAGGCCTGCAGGCGCCGCACGTTAACAAACCTTTTAAAAACGCAAAAATCAAAAAGATTTTTGTTGTTGCGGTACTTGTGGTTGCGATCTGCACGTCGATTTTTCTCTCGGTGCGCGCAGTACATGCTGACGCCTACAAATACGCACAACTTGACGACGGCACTTATGAATTCGTAAAATTCTCAAATCCCGGCAATATTACGTCTCTTACCATCGATTACGTAGACGGCAACGAGCAGAAGCCGATCACCGTTTTACATGAGTACGTATTCAACTGCGACGAAAAGATTATTGAGGTAACGCTTGGCAAACACATAAAGCAAATCGACGCCAAATCGTTTTATTCCTGCTATTGGCTTAAAGCGATCCACGTAGACCCGGAAAATGAATACTACTGCGACGTGGACGGCGTATTGTTCAATAAAGACTGTACGGAGCTCATCTGTTACCCGATCGATCACGATCTTTATCTCCGTGAAAAATACGGGTATGAAAAACAATACTGGCCCGAAGATAAAGAATACGACGGAGAATATTACGATAAAATCAATACGTACGTTGTTCCGGAAACGGTGAAGACGATCGGCCAGCTTGCGTTCAATTATTCCGAACTGTTCAAGGTGTATTTGCCGGAGGGGCTTGAAAAGCTTGAAAGCATGTGCTTTTTCCGCAACTGGCATCTGGAATCGGTACGAACCTATTCCGGCAGCGCGCCTAAGCTGCAGAACGGCAGATTGCCCGAGAATATCTCCGATAAGGACTCGCTTCCGGATTCCCTTACGCATATCGGTTCCGACGCGTTCAATTCCGCAATTTGCATAACGTATATGTATCTTCCCGCAAATGTAACATATATCGGACATCATGCGTTCTGGGACGCCGCACGCAAGGAAAACGGAAACCTGATCGGTATATATGAGATCCACGCCGCGCTGGATGAAGCCACGTTTAATGACCGCGTAGAAACCGGCGACCAATGGACAGGCCAATACGATAACGGTCTGTTTCCCAAAAACGTCCCCGTATTGTACGGGGAAGCAAGAAAGTGACGACCGGGTACCGATTTATGAAAATACGCCCTTATATTGACAGCGACAAAGAAAACGTCCGCTTCGTATGTTTGAACAGCGAAGGCCCCTGCACGATGACCGACGAAGAACAACGCTTTATTCTTACGACCTACTGCGATTATTATTTGGAAACAGAGCCGGAAAACTGTTTCGTCGCAGCCGATGACGCGAATACTGCTATCGGATACGTGATATGCACGCAAAGCTTTAACAGGTTTTACTCCACGTTTATCAACGACTATATACCGAGGCTTTCCGACCTTCCGGAGCGATACGCTCTGTCCGCGCTTCGCTCCGTGGATCTGCAGCAAAAGTATAAAGCGGAGTTTCCCGCGCATTTACACATCGATATACTTCCTCCTTATCAGAGAAAGGGCCTCGGTCACTTGCTGATCGACGCGCTTTGCACGCATCTGCAGAATAGATCCGTGCCGGGCGTGATGCTGACGGTAGGGTCCTTGAATTATGTAGGACAAAGTTTTTATAACAAATACGGTTTCGTCCGTCTTGAAGAATACAACGGCGATATCGCCTACGGCTTGCATCTGCAGAAACAATCGGGCCTATGAAATACTACATGGGAATTGACGGCGGCGGCTCCAAAACGACCGTACTGATCTGCGACGAAAACGGAAAGGCCGCAGCCGTATATACGGGCAAAGGTATCAACAGCAATACGGTCGGCATGCGCGCCGCGAAACAGAATCTTGCGGAAGCGGTGCGCGGCGCAATTGCGATCGCCGACGTGCCGCTGACTGCTGCTTTCATCGGCTCCGCGGCTTTGTCCGCGCGGGCCGATACCGTATATGTGCAGGATTTCTGCGGTGACGTTTTTTACTGCGATAACATCGCAATGGACAGCGACGTATTTATCGCGCTTGAGGCAATGCGGCGCACGGGACCTTGCGCCGTAGTCATTTGCGGAACGGGTTCCATGGCGGCGGGACGCGATCCCAACGGCCGTATTATTCATACAGGCGGCTGGGGGCCCGTTCTTGGAGACGAAGGCTCCGGTTACGCTCTGGCGCTGGACGCGATCAAAGCCGGTATCCGCGGCGCGGAAAAAAGCGGTCCCCCAACCAAGCTATCCGATGTGCTTGCGGATTACTTCTCCGTAAAAGATTATAACGACCTGCTGCCGCTGTTTTACGAAAACAATGTTGATACCTGCCGCGTTGCCGGTTTTGCGCCGTTCCTTTTTGATGTTCTGCAACAAGGCGACGCTGTTGCCAAAGAGATTACGGATAAACACATGTTATTACTTTCCCGAACCGCAGCCGCTTTGCTGCGCCAACTGCCGGAAAACACGCCGCTGGGCCTTTGGGGCGGTATTCTGCAGCATCAGGCTTATTTCAGAGACGGATTATCCCGTTTGATCAAGTCGTCGTTCCCGAACACCGAGATCTGTTTGCTGCCCTATCCGCCCGAATACGGCGCTGCGTTTGCCGCGATGGCCCTGGAGAATAATGATGGACGCTCCCCTTAAATACCTGAACAATCTTACATTCATTCTTCAGAGAATTACGCATACGCAGCTGGAGAGCATCGAGGCGTGTGCGAATGCGTTCGCCTCAACCCTGGAATCGGGCAACAGGATATTCCTGTTCGGCACCGGACATTCCCATATGCTTGCGGAGGAACTGTTTTACCGAGCGGGCGGATTGGTTGCAATCCAACCGATTCTGGAACCCGCTCTTATGCTGCACGAATCCGCATCCGGAAGCACACAGGCGGAACGGCGTCCCGGGGTTGCGAAAACAATTTTTGCAAATTATAAAATGCAGCAGGGAGATACGGTAGTAATTATATCAAATTCCGGTCGAAACGCAGTGTGCGTTGATCTCGCCCTCCTTGCAAAACAAAAAGGGTTGCTTGTGGTGGCGCTTACCAGCATCGCGCACGCGTCGTCTGCAACGTCCCGCCATCCATGCGGAAAGAAGCTGCACGAAATCGCTGATATCGTACTGGATAACTGCGGCTGCGCCGGAGACGCTTCCGTATATTTTGAAAAGCTCGGCCGCAACGCAGCTCCGACCTCGACAAGCGCCGGCGCGGCGATCCTCAATGCCGTGGTCGCCGGGTGTATTGAAAAGCTGATAGAAGACGGGTTCCCACCGGAGGTTTTCGCAAGCAGCAACGTGGACGGCGGCGACCGTATCAACGACGCGTACATACAAAAGTACAAAGACAGCATCCGTTTTCTGTAATTATCGGAGAAAGCTATGTCAGATATGGTTCTTGATAACGAATATATAAAAAAGCACTTCCCCACTCTTGAGATTTCAGATGCGGAAGATATATCTGTTTCATTCGAGAATACGGAACCCGTATGCTATGACGAAAAATATCACCGTTCAACGGATGAAAAATACATTCTGGATATTCGAACCGTAAACGGCCGTAAAAAAGTACGTATTCGCTGCTCCGGGGAAAAAAGCGCGTTTTATGCGCTATGCGATCTTTCGAATAGATCTCGTCCCGCGTTCCCGGATGACGGCGTTTATTCATGTGCTCCCGCGTTTCAGATACGCGGCTATATTGAAGGCTTTTACGGCAAACCGTGGTCATTTTCGCAGCGGATGGATATCATGCGCTTAATGGCCGGTCACCGGATGAATACTGTGTATTACGCACCCAAGGATGATATTTATCACCGGGAAAAATGGCGCGAGCTTTACCCGGGAAACGAACTGAATGAAATCCGCGCGCTTTCCGAAAATGCCTCCCGCCTGTTTATGGATTTTTACTGGTGCATTGCCCCCGGGCTGGATATTCGTTATTCCGATGCTTCCGAAACCGAGCGGATCATTCAAAAATACGCCCAGCTCTATAAAGTTGGTATTCGCCGCTTCGGCTTGCTGCTCGACGATATCGGCAACGGATTCAAATATGAAGAAGACGCCGACCTTTTTGCCGAACCCGTAAACGCGCATATCGTCCTGATCAATAATGTATTCAACGCGCTTCAAAAAATCGACGGCAAGATAAAGCTTACCGTTTGCCCTACCCAATACTTCGGCGAAGGAAACGAATACTATATCTCCAAACTCGGAAAGAATCTGCCGTCTGCGATCGATGTTTTCTGGACCGGCCGCGATATCTGCTCCCGGTACTTAAAAAAGGCCGACGCGCTTACTTTTATCGACTGTACGGATCACAAGCCTTTATATTGGGATAATTACCCCGTAAACGACGAGGGGATGCATTTTGAAATGCACCTCGGCCCGATCATCGGCAGAGACGCCGAACTGCCGAAATACGCGCGCGGTATGATCGCGAACTGTATGGAATACGCGGAATGCTCGAAAATCCCTTTGATTACCGTGGCTGATTATCTTTGGGACGGCGATACATACGCTCCGGTGAATTCCTGGAATAAAGCGGTGAACGAAGTGATCGGTCCGATCTACGCCGACGCGTTTACGCTTTTTGCCGATCATCTGAAAACCTCCTGTTTGATGGATGATAATTCCACACTTCTCAAATCAGCTTTCTGCGCTGTTTCCCGCGCTGTGCGTGCACATGATTACAGCGAAGCAGTTTCTGTTGTCAACGATTACACTGCGCTCCAAACGGAATGCTTAAAGTATCTGGATATGGATCTGCCGATATGCGGTGAACTGCGTGCATGGACAGTAAAATATAATGTCGCGGCAAAAATCATAATACTTTTGTTCAAGTATCTGCTCAACGGCAACACGCCGTCCTTGAAGCAGGAAGCAGAAGCCCTGCTGTCCGAATATAACGCGATCCCCGAAAAACTTGCGGAGGATATCATATTCAGAGAGGTCCTTATGAACAGATACTGACGTACATATAATAATTGAATAAAGAAAAACGGTCCCTCTGTTTTCTGCAGAGAGATCGTTTGCTTTTATACGCATTATAATTTTAATTGTTCTCCGGCGTCGTCCGCTGACAGAAGCGCTCCGGCCGAGGGAAGCGTTTTCGTTCTGTAACGCGAGGGTTTAACGAAGCGACCATCTGTATAGTCCTCAACCTTAACCAGCTTCTGCCCCTTTTTCAGCGTCATAACGTTAACGCCCTGCGTATCTTTGGCGCTCTTTGCGGCAGCAGCACCGGAATTGAACAGCAGTACGCGTCCCGCGCTGCTCGTTAAAATAAACTCTTTATCCGCCGTAATATAACGCATGGCGCAGACGGGTGATTTATCGGAATACGCTTTGATCAGTTTTTTACGGTTCGTTTTTGTGGCGTAAGATTCCATGTCCACCTTTGCCACCTTTCCGTTTTCAAAGAAGAACAGCATATATCCGACGTACTCTTTTACAACAGCCATGTAAATCGCCGTTTCGCCGTCGTCCATTCCGCATTTGGTGGCCACATAATCGCCGAGGGTGCTGGCCTTGCATTCATCAAAATCAGAAACGCGCATTTTATATACCTGGTTCTGATTGCTGAAAAACAGCAGCTCGTCTGCATTGCTCACCTCAAGCTCCTGTACGATCTCGTCGCCTTCCTTAAGCTTGTGTCCCGTGGTGCTCATGCGCCAGGACTGCAAAGAAACCTTCTTAAAATAGCCCTCCCTGGAAAAGAACGCCATAACGGCATAATCTTGGATCTCTTCGTTTTCTTCAACCTCCGGGATCTCATCTTCATAAAGGAGCTGCGTCTTTCTCTCTTTGCCGTACTTTTTTATCACATCCTGCAATTCCGATACGATAATGCGCTTAACGCGGTTCTTGCTATCAAGGATATTCTGCATATCCTCTATGGATTTTTTAAGATCCTCGATGTCGCTTAAACGCTTAAGAATAAACTCGCGGTTCAGATGACGCAGCTTGATCTCGGCCACGTATTCCGCCTGGATCTCATCGATACCGAACCCTATCATCAGGTTCGGGACGACCTCGCTCTCCTCCTCGGTCTCGCGGACGATCTTAATGGCCTTATCGATATCCAGTAAGATCTTTTCAAGGCCGAGCAGCAAATGCAGCTTATTCTTTGCTTTTTCAAGTTCAAAATGCGTACGGTTTTTAACGCATTCCATCCGGAACGCGATCCATTCCGAAAGAATATCCGCCACGCCCATCGTCATAGGCGTGCCCTCGATAAGAACGTTGAAGTTGCAGGGAAACGGATCTTCCAGCGGCGTCTTTTTATATAAGAACTGCGCCACTTTTTCCGGATCGGCGCCGCGTTTGAGGTCAATGGTGATCTTCAGACCGGTTTTATCGGTCTCGTCACGGATATCGTTGATCTCCTTGAGTTTTCCGGCTTTAACGTGCTCGATCACTTTATCTATGATCGCTTCGCTGGTGGTCGTCGGCGGGATCTCCGTAATATCGATACAGTTATTTGATTTATCGTATGTGTATTTGCCGCGCACACGGATAGACCCGCGTCCGGTTTTATATGCTTCCCTGATCTTATCCGGCTCATATACGACATAGCCGCCGCCGCTGAAGTCCGGCGCCTTCAGGGTCTCTGTTACGTCGAAATCGGGATCTTTTATAAGTTCGATCGTCGTTTCACATACTTCTTTCAGGTTAAACGAGCAAATATTGCTTGCCATACCTACGGCGATACCGGTGTTGGAATTCACAAGGACGCTCGGAAAACGCACCGGGAAAAGCGTGGGTTCCTGCATCGTATTATCGTAGTTCGGAACGAACCGCACGGCGTCTTTTTCAATATCTGCAAACAATTCGTTGCAGATGGGATCGAGTTTGGCTTCGGTATAACGCGAGGCGGCATACTGCATGTTTTTGGAGTATGCTTTACCGAAGTTCCCCTTGGAATCGATATACGGATGCAAAAGCGTTTCGTTGCCGCGCGTAAGGCGCACCATTGTTTCGTAAATGGCCTGATCGCCGTGCGGGTTCAGCTTCATCGTAGCGCCTACGATATTGGCGGATTTGGAGCGCGCCCCGGTAAGCAGTCCCATCTTATACATCGTATACAGAAGCTTTCTGTGCGAAGGCTTAAAGCCGTCGATTTCCGGGATCGCACGCGACATGATAACGCTCATGGCGTAGGGCATGTAGTTGCTTTCAAGCGTGTAGGTTATATACTGATCCTGAATCTCTCCCGCGCCGGGGATATGGGCATTCTCGCCGAGAGGATTGGTATTCTTTAAGCTGTTGTCTTCCGATTTTTTCTTTCTTGCCATACCGCTGCCTCCTTTCAGCTGAGATCCACAAGATCCATATAGGTGCTGCCCGTTTTTGCGATATGGTCTTTTCTGCCCTGCAGGTTATCGCCCAAAAGCAGATCGAACATATCGGCGATCGCGGCGGAATCGTAATCCGGCGAAACCTTTATAAGTCTGCGCGTAGCGGGGTTCATCGTAGTAAGCCACATCATATCCGGCTCGTTTTCACCGAGTCCCTTGGAGCGCTGGATCGTGTATTTTTTATCGCCGATCTCGTTCAGCGCCTCGTTCTTCTCTTTTTCCGTGTACGCAAAATACGTATCCTTGCCGCACGTGATTTCATACAGTGGCGACTCCGCTATATAAACCTTGCCCTCGTAGATCAGCGTCGGCATTAACGCGTATATCATGGTAAGGATCAGCGTTCTTATCTGGAACCCGTCGAAATCGGCGTCGGTACAAATAATAACTTTATTCCAGCGAAGATTATCGATATTGAACACGGGAACACCTTTTACCGCTTTGCCGGAGACTTCTACGCCGCAGCCGAGGATCTTGATAAGATCCGTTATGATCTCGCTTTTGAAAACCTTTGAAAGATCTGCTTTCAGGCAGTTCAGTATTTTACCGCGGACGGACATAACCGCCTGAAATGCGGAATCGCGCGCCTGTTTGCATGCGCCCAAAGCGGAATCGCCTTCCACGATGAAGATTTCGCGTTCGTTAACGTCTTTGGAGCGGCAGTCGGCGAATTTTTCGATACGCGTAAGCATATCTTTTCCGCCGGAAAGCTTCTTCTGCACGTCGATGCGCGCAGCTTCTGCCCGCACGCGCGAACGCATATTGATCAGGATTCGGTCGCAGATCTTATCCGCATCCAGCTTATTTTCTATAAAGTAAACCTCCAGCTGATGCTTAAAGAACTCCGTCATCGCGTCCTGAATGAATTTGTTGTTTACGGCTTTTTTCGTTTGGTTTTCAAAAGACGCCTGCGAAGAAAAAGAAGATACAACGATCAGAAGGCAATCCTCAATATCCTGAAAAGTGATCTTCGGGTCCGCCTTGTTGTATTTTCCGTTCTGCTTCATATAAGCGTCTATCTGGTATACAAACGCCGCACGAACCGCGCGTTCCGGCGACCCTCCCTGTTCGAGAAAACTGGAATTGTGGTAGTATTCTTTCATCGTTTTCTGCGCGGAAAACGAAAGCGCACAGGTGATCAGCACCTCGTATTCTTTGCGGTTTTCCTGGTCCTTACCGCGTTTGGTTGCTTCCCAATACTGGATCGGCGTTAATGTTGCGTCTTCCGCATACCGTGAAAGATATTCCACAATACCGTTTTCGTAATAGTACCCAAACGTTTCAAACTTATTGTTTGCCGTTTCGTTTTTCAGAATCAGCCGCACGCCCTTGTTGACAACAGACTGCTTCTCCATGATCTCCTGAAAATACGAGAGCGGAATATCAATATCAGAAAATACTTCTTCATCCGGCTTCCAGCGGATACGCGTGCCGGTCTCCTTTTTTGTATACTCCTCTTTCTTCAGGCCGCCCACATTTTCGCCTTTTTCAAAATGAAGCTCGTAACGGAAGCCTTTTGTTTTGATTTCGGCGTCCATATATGCAGAGGCGTATTGCGTGGAACACAGACCGAGGCCGTTCATACCAAGCGAGTATTTATACGCGCTGTTCTCGTCGTTATCGTACTTTGAACCTGCGTACATCTCACAGAATATCAGTTCCCAGTTATAACGGTCGTATTTCGCGTTGTAATCAACGGGGATGCCGCGGCCGAAATCCTGCACTTCTATGGATTTATCAAGATATCTTGTTACAATGATACGGCCGCCGAAACCCGCCCTTGCCTCGTCAACGGAATTCGTAATGATCTCAAACACGGCGTGCTCGCAGCCTTCCAGTCCGTCGCTGCCGAAAATAACAGCAGGCCGCGTGCGTACGCGCGCGGCGCCTTCCAGCAAAGTAATGCTCTCGTTGCCGTATTCCTTTTTCTTTGCCATGGTATCACTCCAAAAATACTATATCTTGTATATTATACCACATTCAAGTACAATCGTCAACCCTAAAAGCGAAACATTTGTTTGCTTCATTTTTATTCTTCCAACATATTCCGCACGGGTTCAACGGGACGGGGAGACTCGAAACCATAAAAACGTTCCGCGTTTTTATAAAAGAACAACTCTTTTTCTTCATCAGTAAAATCATTTGATTTCATTATAAAATCATAACTCATTTTATACGTAATATCCGTCATCGTGCGCGGATAATCGCTGCCCCACATCAGTTTTTGCATCCCGCAGATTTCAGAGGCCTCCCTAACGGCTTTCACAGCCGAGGGATACGGATAGAATTCTTTATGGAACAGCCACGTAATGCCGCCGCTTTCGATAAATACGTTCTTTTCGCGGGCAAGGCGTATCTGTTCTTTCCAGCCTTCTCTGTTCACCATGCCGAAATGCCCGATCACGATCCTGACATCCGGATATTGACGGATCATTTCCAGCATGGAGCCCGTCTGCACGTTCCCGTCCGTCAGCTCAACCGCAAGGAACATACCGTTTTTTTGCGCGTTTTCAAAAACGTCCGCATAGGCGGTCACGTCCTGATTCTTCATTTTGCATGCGCAGAATTTGATCCCGTCAAAACCTTTTTCGGCAGGCGCATTCTCGCCGTCGTAATAAGCGCATATCTTAAATCTGTCCGGCGTATTTCGTTTTACTTCCAGTAAATACCCGTCTTGATTTCCGTCCAAAAGCTCCTGTGTAACAACGGCAGCGGAAACGCCTGCGTAATCCATATTGGAAAGCAGCATTTCCGCGTTGTTTTCTCCGTTCAGCATATAAGGGGGCATCATCTGTCTGATCTCACCGCCGAGATCGCTACGTCCGTTTTTCAGCGAAACCACTGGACGGCCGTTATTTACGCCGTTTTGTTTTTTCCACAAATGAACGTGCGAATCGATTATCATCATAGTATTACCCCATCCTTATATATTGAGATCTCACGGTACCCGTTGATCTCGTTTTTCGTCTGTCTGCCGTTTGCAGTTTCGAGCACCATTTGCCACAGAGCGTCCGCGTTGCCTCCCATCGCGTTAAAATCCAGCCAGTTTTTCTTTCTGTCAAAAAGCGCGGTATTCGTAGCGATCTTAACGGTCGGCACCGGCGCGCCCAACGGCGTGCCGCGGCCGGTCGTAAACAGTATCATCTGGCATCCCGCCGCGGTCAGGTTGGTTATCGCAACGCCGTCGTTCCCGGGCCCATTCAGCAAACTCAACCCGGGCATTGCGGCGATATCACCGTAATCCAGAACGTCCGTTACCGGAGCGTGTCCGCCTTTTTGTACACAGCCGAGCGATTTTTCTTCCAAAGTTGTAATACCGCCGGCCTTATTGCCCGGAGATGGGTTTTCGCTCACAGGCTGACCGTGCGCAACAAAGTATTTCTTATAAGAATCTATCAGTTTTACGGTTTTGGCAAAGATCTCTTCGGAAACACAGCGGTCCATAAGCAGCTGTTCCGCGCCGAACATTTCGGGCACTTCGGTCAGCACGGCAGTACCGCCCATGGCGGTTATACGGTCGGCAGCTGTTCCTGTCAACGGGTTGGCGGTAATGCCCGAGTACCCGTCGCTGCCGCCGCATTTCAAGCCGATCCGCAAGGATGATACCGGCACGTTAACGCGCACGTCTTTTGCCGCGAGCGCCTTCAAATCCTCTACGATCCGCACGCCGTAACCGATCTCATCCGAGTGGTCCTGTGCGTTCATAAACCGGATGCGTTCCGTATTATACTTACCAAGCGTTTCGCGAATACCTTCAATGCCGTTGTTTTCACATCCGAGGCCAAGCACCAACACACCGCCCGCGTTCGGATGGCGGATCAGTCCGCAAAGGATCTTCTTTGTACGCTCGTGGTCTTCCCCGAGCTGGCTGCAGCCGTACGGATGCGGAAAACAGTATGCCCCCGTTTGGTCTGCGATCTGCTGCGCCGTATGATTCACGCAGCCTACGGTATTGATGATCCAAACGTCGTTCCGGATCCCCACGTCACCGTTTTCGCGAAGATACGCATATATAAAATCCGGTGCTGTTTTTTGAACGGAAGCCCCTTCCGGGTGGTATTCGTAATATGCTTTTTCATCCAGAGCGGTTGTCAGGTTGTGCGTATGCACATGATCGCCTGCAGCGATCTCGTGCGTGGCAACGCCTATCGGGAAGCCGTATTTAATCACCTGTTCTCCGGCGGCAATATGCTGCGCCGCGTATTTATGACCGTTATCAAGATCAACATACACGTTATCCGCAGGGTGTATCTTTATACGCTGCATCGTATCGCCTCCCTGATTCCGGCGGCAAGAATGATTTCCGCAAAAAACCGTACCTCCGCGGACATAAAAGACAGGTCTTTATTCCAAAGTTCGGTATTACGCAGAATCAAATCGATCGGATTGGATTTTATATAATCGACCGCGGCGGGGGCGTCGTTCACCGTATTGTATTTATAGTAAACGATCATGCTCGCTAAAGCAAGCGCAAACTGCTTCGCGGGACGCCCGGTCTGTTCCATTCTGTCGCAAAGTACAGGAAGTATCCTCGCGTTGAATTTTGATACTGAGTTCAGTGAGATCGACGCAAGCCGGTGATGCAGATGCGGGTTTAAAAAGCGTTCTTTTACGGCGGAAGCAAACGCGTTGATCTCCCCGCTCTCTTCCAGCGTCGGCAAGATCACGTCTCGCAGCGTACTTTCTATAAACGGACGCATGTCTTCGTCGTTCATGCAGTCGGCAACCGTCTCAAGCCCTGCGAGAAGGCCCGGAAAAACCATCGTGGTATGCAGCCCGTTCAGTATCCTTACCTTCATTTTTTTATACGGCGAAACATCGTTTGTCCATATTACGTTAACACCGCCGCGCTTTAAAGGCAATTCGTTTTCATAATCTCCTTCGATCACCCAAAGGTGATACGGCTCTGCGGTGTCCAGCAGAAGATCTTCACCGTATTGCTCAAAGAACCTGTCTTTTTCTCCTGTCGGGAAGCCGGTCACGATACGGTCCACGAGCGTATTCGAAAAAACGTTTTCAGTTTGCAGCCATGCAGCGAATTCCCGCGGCAGCTCCCATTGCGCAGCGTAACGGTATACATATTCGCGCAGCAATTTGCCGTTGTTATCGATCAGCTCACACGGCAGAACGATGAAGCCCGGCAAGGCGTTTTTAAACCGCTCGAACAAGAAACGTGTAAGCTTCGCCGGAAAAGACGCGGGCGGCACGTCGCCGAAGCAGCAGGAGGCGTCGTAAGCGATACCCGCTTCGGTTGTATTGGATATTATAAACCGCAGATCGGGATTTCCTGCGAGTTCCAGAAAGGACGCGTAGTCGTGATACGGATTGATCGCTCTTGTAACGGAACATATCCGCTGTGTTTCACAGTATTCTTTTCCATCCCGTATACCGCGCAGGATCAGGCGGTATTTTCCCTGCTGCGCGTTGATTTTTTCAACTGCGGCGGAATCCGTGGGTGAAACGATCACAACGCCGCCGTCATACAGTCCTTTTTGATTCAGCTGATCTATAAACGCATCGGCGAACGCGCGCAGAAAATTGCCGGTGCCGAATTGTAATACCGTTTCACGCATTTTATTGTTCCTCCGAAATACGGATCAGAAGTTTGGCAAGCGAACCGTCATTGTTTTTCAGTTTTTCAAACGCCTCTGCAGCGTTATCCATAGCGAACACACCGCTCACCATATTCAGTACGTTTACGCGCCCGGAGGCTACGAGATCTATCAGTTCTTCAAAATCCTTCGTAAACGCATTTCGGCTGCCGAATACGTTCAGCTCTTTTTTCAGCAGTATGGAATGTATAAACTTCGTTTCTCGCTTACCGTTGCCGATCAGTACGATATCCGCTCCGTGTGCGGCCTCCGAAATGCAATTTAAAAAAGTTTCCGGCGCGCCGCATGCCTCCACGCAAACGTCAAATCCGTTTCCGTTTGTAAAATCAGCGCAGGCGGTATGCAGATCATCCGCGGCGACGTTAACGGTCATGTCTGCACCGTAAGAAGCTGCGAGCGCCAATCTGTTTTCCAGAAGGTCGGCAATCAGTACGCGCGCGCCGGCCGTCTTCGCCTTGATCAGCGCAAACAGCCCGATCGGTCCGGCGCCCATAATAAGCAAAGTATCGCCTGTCTTAATACGCACGCGCGACAATGCGTGGCAGCTGATGGAAAACGGCTCTATCAGCGCAAGCTCTTTTGCCGAGAGGCCTTTGCCGTGAATCAGTCTTTCCACGGGCATGGTAATATATTCCTGAAAGGCTCCGTCGCGCTGTACACCCATGGTTTGGTTATCGTGGCACGCGTTTATCAGCCCCCTGCGGCACGCATAGCATTTGCCGCAATTAAAATACGGATTGCAGGTAATAACCTCGCCAGGGAGAAAACCGCGGTCGTTTTCTGGAACGGATACGATCTGCGCGCTGAATTCATGTCCCGGAATCCGCGGATAGGTTGTAAAGGGCTGGTTCCCCGTATAAGATGCGACGTCCGCGCCGCAGATGCCGCCGTATAAAACGCGCAGCAGCGCTTCCCCCTTCGCCGGTACGGGCGGCTGTTTATCAAATACTGTTATTTTTCCTGGTGTTGTGATTTCGATCGCTTTCATATTTTATACGGCTATAACGCCGTCCTCCCTGATTATTTCTCGGTATCGATATATGCGCCGTTCCATATCACCGCAGTTTTCAGCGGAGCGCTGGGAGCGTAGATGCGGTTGTTATACGCGCCGATCGGATCGGCAATGAATTCGTTTTTATCTATAAGTTCCGTCAACTGATCAAAACTGCTTTCACACAGAATACGTATGGCCTGTTCCATATGTGCCTGCGTAAAATTGATGGACGCCATGATCACGTGGTTTTCAAAGCCAAAGGGCATCGTATCAAAAGTGACCTGCGGTCCCAGCGAAAAGCTGTTATATATGCCGTTGCATCCAAGCACACGGAATTCAAACGCGATCCGGTGTTCCACCTGCGTTCCCGATGTCCCCACAAAAACGCTTGCGCGTCCGCCCAGCCTATCCACAATGGCGTTTGCCGTATCTGCTTCACTCAGACAGCCGCTGCTTAAATAATCCGCATGCAGAACCGCGCGAACGAACTCCGCTTTTTTGCTGTTCTCATTACTGCGTGCAACAAATAGGATCTTTGCGTCCTTATGGTTTCTGCGTATCTGGTCGCCGATAAACAGTCCCGTGGTTCCGAGGCCGAAAATAACGGTACGTTCAAAAGTGGAATCATATGCCAGAAGCATAGCCTGCGCATCCGTACATTTTTCCCGCGCTTTTATCACGCGGAAGTTCTGCGCAGCGCCGATATCGCACATTCTTTCATGCTGAAATACGGCGCATGCGTAAGGATCGGAAAACACCAGCTTTTTCGCCAGTGAAAGCGGAAGCTGTTTTATATCGTCGTACGGTTCCGGAAGATGCAGAAGCATATCCGGATTAAAATATCCACGGTCGCAGAATATGCCGTCTGCCTGATCGCAGCCGTATTCAAAATACGTTTCGTCCTCTGTGTAACGCGTGGGATCAAAGCTGTCGCCGCCGCGGATCAGCACGATGGCAAAGCGGTTTTCCGAAGGGACCCAGACGACGCCTTCGTGACCGTTGATGAGTCTGTCCTGTCCGGGCGGGAACTTGGCGATGAGCTCTCCCCTTTGCCCCATATGCATCAGTTCAAAATCCGTGCCGCAAAAGCCGCAGAACACCGGAATTGCCTCGATTCCCTCTTTTAATGGTTCTCCGCGAAGACGTCTTCGCGGAGGATTGATAAGCTCCGTTTCGCCGTAGCATAGCGGACGCTGCGCATCGTTACGGAAAAAAGTAGCGTATGTTTTCATTAATATATCAGCCTCCCGATCATTCACATTATATTTTTTATACACAAGTCTTAATTTTTTAAACGGTTTTTAATTCTTTTCCCCGTTCTTATATAGCGGCCTTCCAGTACGGCGGCAAAAACCGCCGTCGCAAATACTAACACCGCGCTGCATTTCAAACCGATCATTTGCATCGTAAGCGGCAGCATGAGCATATCTTTTTTCAACATGTTTGCTGCACAAGCTTCAAAAACCTGGAATCATTCATCTGTTCGTTGGTCAGGTACGCGCCGTTATAAAACAATGCGTAGGTCGTAACCGGCGTCGGCGCGTTTTGCGCCTCCTTCTTATTCTTAAGATGTACCGCACGAAACGGGATATTATGCTCTTTCGCCGTTTCTTCAATAACAGGCACGTACTTTGCGTTGAACGGACACTGGTTCGTATAGTAAAGCACGTAGCCCTGTTCCTCAACGCGCGGATGCTTTGCACAATCCTTAAAGCATGGTTTGTTGGCGTCCGGTGCAAACGGCAGGTACCAAAGCTGAATCCCGTTATCCGCCTCGTCGCATACCGTAAAGCCCTTGTGCTGCAAATACTTAGGATCGGCAAGAAACGGTTTTTTCTTCGCCGACGAAAGAATGCACAAGCCCGTTTTGCCTTTTTCTTTGCTGTCGGCTATACACGCGGCAAGCAGGTCGTTGGAATATCCGTGCCCTTTGAAGGAACCGGACACCCATAAACAATCGATATACATATACCCGTCGGCACAGATTGGGTTCCATGCGTTTTCCGCGGGGATGTACTCGATAAAACACTTTCCGCGTTCCACGCTTTTCAAAAATACCAATCCCTCATCAAAGCGCTCCGCCAGCCACGCCTTTTTTGACGATACCTGAACGTCTTTGTTATTGGATATGGCACAGCAAATATGCTCGCTTTCAATGTTTTCTTCAGTCACTCTGATGTATTCCATTTGTTTATCCTTTCTTAAGTCTTCCTGAGAGTTCTTTTCCGGTTGTTTCAGTATCGCCGATTTTTAATACAAGCATAAATCTATGCCTCCAATTCTACGCTCCCCGCCGCCTGTGATGGCAGTGCGGGAGCCTTGGTGCTTATAAATCTGTTTTATTACTTCAGATCATAAATCCACTTGCCGCCATCCTGTCTATAGAAGAATTCACTTAAATCGTCTTCGGTAAAAACACGAAGCATATCATCCATATCCAGCGATAAACACAGGTTCGGAAGATTATCAATTTCTTCCCACCAAACTTTTCCTTCATCCGATGACTGTAACACCCCTTGGTAATTGCTTGTCTTATAGAATAGCACCACATATCTTTGCTGGTTTTCATACCAATCTTTAATCCCACATAGTCTGGGCGAGTTGATATGTAGCCCGGTCTCCTCTTTGACCTCTCGGATTACAGAATCAGTAAACGATTCGCCTAATTCTACTTTACCTCCCGGAAAGGTAATACCCGGCCAGTCTTTCTTTTTTCTATCAATCACGACCACTTTACTGCCGTCTGAAATCATACACATGTTTGTAAATTCAACTTGTTCAACCATTGTTTTTTTGCCTCTCGCAATTCGTTTTTTCTTTATATCCTCGGACAGCAAAACTACAGTTACAGCCCCTTTTGACAACAGAACGAGAGTCTCAACCCCTCGAACCCCCTTTAATGACAACAATCCGATAGTCTCAACTTCACATTTTTTTACCTTGACAACGAAACGAGAGTTACAGCAGCAGATTTGCCTAATTCCACTCTCTCGCTCTGCGGAAACTTATCCACACTTTCGCTGACGGTTAAACTTCGCAAATGCCTTTATTTCAAGCCATTTTCAGTGCCACGACTTCATTTTCTCGACAGCAGAACGACGGTCTCCACATGCCTTGGGGCAACAGCGTGAATAAAAATGCCGTTATCTACGCTGCCCACACGCCCCTCGGCGTCAGGAATATGCCGTTGACCGATTGCGTCAGGACGCCCGGATCGATTTCATTG
>JAEEGL015179354.1_pt1 | contig 21083 bp, 5 predicted proteins | sample 9134231 | NCBI WGS metagenome assembly JAEEGL01 (sample SAMN16246548, study PRJNA631951) | gut metagenome | biome: gut microbiome; feature: rumen; material: fiber-attached | host: Bos | place: Iran: Karaj | collected 2018-10 | reverse complement strand
CGCACATGGACATTCCGTATTTGACATAAACGGCGGTTTGGACAATGCCATTTTTGACGTTTTAATTATTTAACAATCTGACATTGAAGACATTGCAATCTTTCGACCGCTCATGATTGCAAATCCGTCCGAACCGGGTGTGTTCGGAGCGGGCGCTAGCTAACCCCGAAGGGGTGGCAGACCACAGGCAGGCGGTGAAACCCCGAAGGGGTGTAACCCCTGCAAAAGGGGCGTTGATAAAACAACCCCGAAGGGGTGACAGATTCCGACAGGGTAGGATGGTCTGTCGCCCCTTCGGGGCTTTTTTTTGCCTCTGTCGTGAAGCAGGGGTTCCGCTACGCTTCACCCCTGCCTGTGCTCTGTCGCCCCTTCGGGGCTTTCTATTCGGCCGGATTGCAAATCCTTATACTCACTGCGGCCGGATTGCAAATCCGACCGAACGGAGGGGGATAAGTTAGTTTTGCCGCGGCAGAACTATACACATCCCCCTCCCTTGGGGAGGGGCTAGGGGTGGGTTATCACTGTACGCCCGCCATGATGTTCGTGACGGCGACGATGTCGCCGATGCCGACCTGGTTGTCGCCGTTGACGTCGGCGCGTGAGACGATGCCGGAGTTGGTCTCGATGCCGGCCATGACGTTGGTGATGGCAACGATGTCGCCGATGCCCACCTGGCCGTCGTTGTTCACATCACCCTTGAGGAAGGCGGCAGTGAAGTAGCCCGGATCGTTGTCACCGCCGTCGATGTGGGCGTAACGACCGTCGACGCGCCACTCGGCGTAGGTCGTGCCTGCACCACCGACCAGCTTGTAGCAGTCGTAGAACATCAAGTCGGAGCCAGAATTCTCCATATCGACGTTCTCCATGGTCCACTTGTCGCCGACGATGATGGTCGACAGTTCCTGGCACTCGATGAACATGCGCATCATGTTGGTGACGTTGTGCGTGTCGAACGCGCTCAGGTCAAGCTTCTTCAGGCTATAGCAGTTCTCGAACATGCTCTCAAAGCTGGTCACGTAGCGCGTGTTGAAGCGGCTCACGTCGAGGCTTGTCAGGCTGCTGCATCCCTCGAACATGCTGAACATGCTTTCCACGCGTCCCGTCTTCAGCTTCGTCACGTCGAGCGTCTGCAGTGCCGAGCAGTTCCTGAACATGCCGTACATCGTCTTCACGTTGTTGGTGTAGAAGGCGCTCAGGTCGAGGTTTTCCAGCGAGCTACAGTTGGCAAACATGAATGCCATGTACTCCACCCTGTTCGTGTTGAGGTACTCCTTCATGCCCGTAATCGACTGCAGGTTCGTCATTCCCGAGAACCAGCCGGAGCAGCTGGTGGGTCGAGCCTCGGCGAACGACGGGTCGAACACCACGGCGGTGACCGTTTCCACCAGGCCCGTATCCTCGCCCGTAGAGGGGTGATAGTGCCATGCGGGGCTTTCATCAGCTTTGTTCAGGTCGAAGGTCCTGCTGTAGTAGCGCGCGGTGCGGTTGCCGTCGTAACGGAACGTCAGCGTGCCGCCAGCGAGCTCGGCGTATGGCTCTTTCTTGAGCGACAGGTAGCCGAGATAGTCGGGAGCATTGTCGACGAGTGCGTATTCCGCGTCAACGTGGTTGGCATCGTACGTCGTGCCCATGCCGCCCACGAGATTCTTACATCCGGTGAACATATCGTTTGACTCCGTGACGTTCCATGGATACCAGAGTCGGTTGACAGTAATGGTCTTCAGCTTGCTGCAGTTGAAGAACATGTAGCTCATGTTAGTCACCTTTTGTACGTTGAAGCCACTTAGGTCGATGGTCTCTAAGAGGGTTTCACCAAACATCAACGACATGTCGGTCACTGCGTCCGTTTTAAGGTATTCCATGTACGAAATGGTTTCAAGATTTTTCATGCTCCAGAACCAACCACTGGTAGAGGTGGGACGGGCGTTACCAAACGACCTGTCGAAATAAACTCTCTTCACTTCTTCGGCATTGAGAAGCCAATCTGGAGTAGATCCATAATCATTCATGCTGTACGTCCTGCCTCCGCGCGAGTTGCGCAGCTTGTCGCAGTAGAACGTCAATGCGCTGTCGGCCAACACGGCGTAGGCCTCCATCTTCTCCGTGAAGTAGCCAGGATTTTCGCGCCCGCCGTCGAGGCGTGCCCATTCTTTGTCGTTGTGGTTCTCGTCGTAGACGGTGCCCATGCCGCCGACGATGTCTTGGCAGAGGAACATGTTTTCTGACTCCGTCACATTCTCCGTGCTCCATCGTTCGCCAGCATAGATGACGGTGGCGTCACAGGCGAACATCAAGGTCATGTTCTTCACGTTGCGGGTGTCGAAGTTGCTCACATCGATGACGCCCATATCGTTAAGCGCGAACATCCCATACATGTCGGTCACCATGCTGGTGTTCAGGTATTCCATGCCCTCAATAGACTTACTGCCAGTGGTGAAGTAGAACCAGGAGCGAGTGTTGACAGGACGTGCAGAGGCGAACGAGGGGTCGAAGACCACGTTCGGCATACTCTTCCAGCCTGGGTCGCCGGTTTCGGGCAAATCGTAGACGGTGCCCGTGCGCTGGCTGCGCTTGTTGTCGCAGTAGAAGGTCAGCGTGCCTTCGCCGTCACCCACTGCGTATGCCTCTTTCAGCGTCAGGTAGCCCGGGTTGCTGGTGCCGCCGTCGACGTGTGCATAGGTAGCGCCTGTGTTGTTGTCATTGTAAGTCGTGCCTGCTCCGCCGACGAGTTTGTAGCTGTAGCGGAACATATATCTTCCTTGTGTCATACGTTCGGTGCTCCAGTTCTTACCGACGTAGATGGTGGTCAGGTTCTGACAGTTTTCGAACATCTGTTCAAAGCTTTCCACCTTCTTGGTGTTGAAGTTGGTCAGGTCGAAGGCCGTTACGTTCACACAAGAGGCGAACATGCCAGCCATCTGGGTCACGTTCCGCGTGTCGAAGTCGTTCACGTCGATGCTTTCAAAGTCACAGCCCCCGAACATGTAACTCATATTGGTCACGTTCCGCGTGTCGAAGGTGCTCACGTCGAGGCTCTTCAGCGCATTGCATCTTCGGAACATGGAATTCATGTCGGTCACATTGCTGGTGTTCAGGTATTCCAGGCCCGTCACCGTCTCGAGCTTCGCCATGCCGTAGAACCACCGCGCCGTGGTGGTGGGACGCACCATGGCAAAGGTGGGGTCGAAGATGACGCGCGTGATGTTGCCGATATTGCTGTCCTCAATCCAGGTGGGCTGCTCGGAATAGATGTCCAGGTCGTAGGTGGTGGCGTGGCGTTTGCGGTTGGCATCGCTGCTGAAGGTCATGGTGTTGCCATCGATGGCCACGTAGGCTATCATCGACATGTAGCCCGGGTTGTCGGTGCCGCCGTCGAGGTGGGCGTAGGCCTTGTCGACATGGCTGGTGCTGAAGGTGGTGCCTGCGCCGCCGACGAGGCTGGTGCAGCCGGCGAACATGTTGTCGGATGCCGTGACGGCCTCGGTGCTCCAGTTGTTGCCGACGTAGATGGCCTTCAGGCCATAGCTGTCTTGGAACATGCCTTCCATGTCCGTCACCTTGTGCGTGTCGAAGTTAATCAGGTTGAGGCTCGTCAGCTTCGAGCAGCCCATGAACATTTTGTTCATCTTCGTTACATTCGCCGTGTTGAGCGTGCTCACGTCGAGACTGGTCAGCGATGAACAGTAACTGAACATGCTCCCCATGAAGGTCACATTGCTGGTGTCGAACTCGCTCAGGTTTTCGACTGACTCCAGCGAGCTGCAACTGCTAAACATGCTGCTTGTGTTCGTATTGGCGCTGCTTCCGGCCGGAAGGTAAACGAACTTGAGGGCGGTGCAGCCGTAGAACATCGACGACATGTTCGTCACCTTCCGCACGTCGAAGTCTCTCAGGTCAAAGTAGGTGAGCGATCTGCATCCATAGAACATGCCGCCCATGTCGGTCACCTCGCTCGTATTGAGGTTGCCCAGACCATAGAGGTTTTTAAGTTGCGACATGCCATAGAACCAGCAGTAAGTAGAGGTGGGACGGACGTAGGCGAACGACTTGTCGAACACCACCATCTTTACGCTCGTAGCCCTGCCAGACCAGTAGGGCCGGTTGCTCGTGTTCAGGTCGAAGGTTATATCGTGCTGGGCGCGGTTGGTGTCGCAGTAGAAAGTCAGCGAGCCCTCGCTCTCATCGAACGCCGCGTAGGCCTCCTTCAGCGACATGTAGCCTGGATTTTCGTTGCTGTGATCGGCGTGGGCGCGGCTCTTGTCGGTGTAGTTGCTGTTGTAAGCCGTGCCAGCGGCACCGACGAGGCGCGTGCAGTTGAGGAACATGTCTTCCGACGCCGTCACCTTCGCCGTGATCCACCCTTCACCGATAATGATGGTCGTCAGCTGGCTGCAGTTGTAGAACATGTAGCTCATGTCAGCCACGTTAGCCGTGTTGAAGCCCGTCAGGTCGAGGGTCTTCAGCAGCCGGCAGTTGAAGAACATGCCATACATGTCGCTCACATCGCTCGTGTTCAGATACTCCAAGCCCGTAATGGTGCTGAGCGACATCATCTCGGCAAACCAGCGGTGAGTGCTGTTCGGGCGGGCAGCATTGAACGACGGGTCGAAGACAACCTCCGACACTTCCATGCACGTCCGGTCGGTGTACCAGTCGGGATTGGCGGCGCCGCTGTTCAGGTAGTAAACCGTGCCTTGACGGCTAGTCTTGTTCTTGTCATAGTAGAAAGTCAGCGTGCCATCGTTGTACACAGCGTATGCCGAAGGAGAAACTTTACCTGACAGGTAGCCGGGATCGTTCGGACCACCATCGACTTGGGCAAACGACTTGTCGTCTCTATAGTTTATATTGAACGTCGTGCCACGACTGCCGACAAGGCTTATGCAATTATAAAACATTTTATCTGATTCGACAACATGACTCACATCCCAACCACTGCCGACATAGATTTTTCGAAGCTTCACATCATAAGAAAACATATAATCCATTTCCTCCACTTTCGACGTCTCGAAAGAGCTAAGGTCAACAAGTAAAAGGTTGGGGCAACAATTGAACATTCCCTCCATAGTCGTCGCGTTATGCGTGTCGAAGCTGGTCAGGTCGAGTTCCTCAATTGCATAGCATTCACGGAACATGTCAAGAAAATTCGTCACATTCGCAGTATTGAAATTGCTCAGGTCAAGGCTGGTCAATTTAGTAGTATATGCAAACATAGAACTCATATTAGTCACGTTCCCAGTATCGAAGGCGCTCACATCGATGCTCTCAAGACTTTTACAATACAAGAACATCGACCCCATATCCGCCACGTTCCGCGTATCAAAGCTGCTCAGGTCGACGCTCGTCAGCGCTTCGCATCTCCCGAACATACCACTCATGTCTGTCACGTTTCCAGTGTTGAAGTTGCTCAGGTTGAGGCTCGTCAGCTCTAAACACTCACCGAACATCCATTCCATGGTGGTCACGTTCCGCGTGTCAAAGCTACTCAGGTCGAGGCTCTTCAGGGCATGGCACATTAAGAACATGTCCATCATATTGGTCACGTTACCAGTTTTGAAGTTTCTCAAGTCAAGACTCTCAAGGCTGGGGCAATTATTGAACATAGCTTGCATGTCTGTCACATTCTCAGTATTGAACTGGCTTAGGTCGAGACTCTTAAGCGCAACACAACTACTGAACAAACTTCGCATATCTGTCACCTCCTTTGTGGTGAAGTTGCTAAAGTCGATGCTCTCAAGACTTATGCATGTATGGAACATAAAAGCCATGTTCTTCAAGTTAGGTGTGTCGAAGTCGCTCAAGTCAAGGCTCTCAAGAGCTTTGCAATTTTCGAACATAAAGCTCATGTTCTCCAATTTAGGGGCGTCTAAGTAGCTCAGGTCGATGCTCTTAAGCGATTCGCATTGATTGAACATGCTTCTCATAGTGGTCACGTTACTCAGGTCGAAGTCGCTCAGGTCGATGCTCTCAAGCGATGCGCATTGATAGAACATGTAAGACATATCCGTCACTTTCGATGTTTCGAATCCACTCAGGTCGATGTCCGTCAGAGCAGAACACCCATAGAACATGCCATGCATATCAGTCACCATACTTGTATTGAGGTAATCCTCCATGCCCGTGATTTCCACTGGACAGATATCACTAAACAAACTGTTTAAAGTCTTCGGACGACATTTAGCAAACGAGGGGTCGAATTCAACGTAATCCACCCGCTTATCAACATTTGGCCGGTCATCATCAGTTCCATTTAAATAATCTTCATAGATCCACCAATCATCTTTAGGCCTCGATCCTCGTTTGTCATCGTAGTAGAACGTCAGCGTTTTAGTTTCTTTAATGTACACAGCGTAGGCCTCTGTTTTTGCCATCGCCTTTCCGAACGGTAGCATGCTGAGGAGCATTGCCAGCAGCATGCAGTGTAATAGATGTAATCGTTTCATAATAGTAATGTTTTAAAGGGTTATTAATTGGTTTATTTCATTGAACATTGAACATTTTTTTCATTGAACATTTTTTTCATTGAACATTGAACATTGAGCATTGAACATTAGCTGCGCCAGTGCGAGGCCGCGGGTTTGCTCCGAGAAGTCGGCGGGTTTGCTCCGAGAAGTCGGCGGGTTTGCTCCGAGAAGTCCGCGGGTTTGCTCCGAGAAGTCGGCGGGTTTGCTCCGAGAAGTCTGCGGGTTTGCTCCGATTATATTCAAGTTTCGCAAGTTCTGCACAGCCGATGCCGTAGGCATCAGACAGTGGTAGCCAGCCATTGTCACGCCCCTACGGGGCTGGCTGCGCATCGTTTTCATAGCTTGCGGAACTTGAATTATTATATATAAAGACAACATGAACAACATGTACAACTTATTAGGAAGAGAAAGAACACGGACAACATCCTGGGCGCAAGCGCCCATCCGCAACAACGCGGCGGAGGGACAGACCGCCAGTGTTCGCGGATTGGCGAGGCCGCCAGTGTAGGGGCAGGCAACGCCGCCAGTGTAGGGGCAGGCCTTGTGCCAGCCCGTTGGCCCGTCAGGGCCAGTGTTCGCGGCAATGCCTGCCGCGGATGCGCATTGTTGCTTAGAGGTGGTGTTCATCATCATTGTCTTGATGTCTTGATGTATTGTTGTCTTATCCCACCTTTTTTTAAACAACGAATTTAGACGAATAACACGAATTGTACGAATTATCATTGATGACACGAATTGTCGCCGCAAGCGGCGATTGCCTGCGCGTAACAAATTCGTGTAATTCGTGAAACCTGTTTTCATTCGTGTAATACGTCTAAATTCGTGTAATACGCCTAAATTCGTGTAATACGTCTAAATTCGTGAGATTCGTGAGATTCGTTTAAATTCGTGAGATTCGTGTTATTCGTCTTAATTCGTTGTTTCATAAGAAGATGTCGTGTGCGGGAGGAGATACAAACCCCACCCCTAACCCCTCCCCTTACAGGGAGGGGAGCGGCTGCGCATTGTTGTCTAGAGGTGGTGGGCTTCATTGTTGTTGTCTTGATGTTTTGTTGTTTTGTTGTCTTGCCGCGGCGTTGTTGCGGATGGGCGCTTGCGCCCAGGATGTTGTCTTTATATTTTTCTCTTCTTATAAAGTTGTTATTGTTGTTTATGTTGTCTTTAAAAATAAGGTGGCGGAGTTGTCATTCCGCGTGTGAGTGACCTCCCCTAGCCCCTCCTGTAGGAGGGGGATAAGTTAGTTTTGCCGCGTCAGAACTATATACATCCCCCTCCCTTGGGGAGGGGCTAGGGGTGGGTTATCACTGCACGCCCGCCATGATGTTCGTGATGGCGACGATGTCGCCGATGCCGACCTGGTTGTCGCCATTGACGTCGGCGCGTGAGACGGTGCCGGTGTCGGTCTCGATGCCGGCCATGACGTTGGTGATGGCAACGATGTCGCCGATGCCCACCTGTCCGTCGTTGTTGACGTCGCCAGGGAGGAATGAGCCGGTGAAGTAGCCCGGGTTGCTGGGTCCTCCGTCGACGTGTGCGTAGGAGCCATCAAGGTGGTTATCGTCATAGACGGTTCCCTTGCCTCCGACGAGGTTATAGCATTTTAAGAACATACCGGGCGTCTTTGCGTCGGGTGCCACTTTCCAGCCACTGCCGACCTCGATGGTTCTTAAGTTTTCACACTGTTCGAACATGAATCCAAATAGCTTCGTATTCCGCGTGTCGAAGCTGGTCAGGTTAAGATACGATAGAGAGTGACAGTAATAGAACATGTCAAGCATACTCAACACGTTGTGCGTGTCGAAGTTGTTTATGTAGAGGTTCTCAAGGTTGGAGCAACACCAGAACATGCCTTCCATACTCATCACGTTTGGCGTGTAGAAACTACTGAGGTTGAGGGTTCTGAGGTTTCTACAGCCTCTGAACATGGCTTTCATATTCGTCACGTTTAGCGTGTAGAAACTACTGAGGTTGAGGGTACTGAGGTTTTCACAGCCTCTGAACATGTATGCCATATTCTTCACCCAATAGGTGTCGAAAGTGCTGAGGTCGAGGTCGGTGAGCGAAATGCAATTATAGAACATGTAATCCATGTATCTCACCCTTCTGGTGTCGAAAGCGCTGAAGTCGATGCTCTTCAGACTTTGGCAATTATAGAACATGGCTTCCATGCTCAAAACGCAGCTGGTGTTAAGGTTTTCGGCCATGCCCCTTATGTTTGTCAGCAAAGGCATTTCATGGAACCATCCAAACGTGGCGGTAGGCCGCGCATTTTTGAAGGAGGGTGTGAAGACGACGGTGTTGATTTCACCGGCGGTTTCATCCGACTGCCATCCTGGCCATTGACCGTAATCTGGAACGTCGTACACCGTTCCTTGGCGCAGCTTGCGACGGGTGTCGAAGTAGAAGGTGAGGGTTCCGTCGCCGTCGTAGACGGCGTAAGGCTTTGTCGAGAGGTAGCCGGGGTTGGCAGTGCCTCCGTCGATGTGTGCGTAGTCGCGTCCTTCGTGTGCCGATGTGTAAGCAGTGCCCTCCATGCCGACGAGGCTTGAACAGTTGGCGAACATCAAGCGGTCGTCGACGACGGCATCCGTGCTCCAGTTGTCGCCGACATAGATTCTTTCGAGTGCCCAGTTGTCGCGGAACATGCCTACCATGTTCTCCACTTTGCGGGTGTCGAAGCTGGAGAGGTCGATGACGGGCACTTCCGTGGCAAACTGTGACAACATGTGCATCATCGATGTGACGTTGCTGGTGTTGAAGCCAGACAGGTCGACATCGACAAGGTTTCGGCACTGCTCGAACATGAAGTCCATATAGACGACGTTGCCGGTGTCGAAACTGTCGCCGAAATTGATGCTCTCAAGCTGTGTGCAACACTCGAACATGCTGCCCATGGTGGTGACATTGCTGGTGTTGAAGCCATACAGGTTGAGGGAGACGAGGCTGCGGCAGTCTCTGAACATGGCGTACATCCCGGTGGCCTCGCTGGTGTTGAGGTTATGAAAGTCTACAATCTCCTGCAGGTTAATCAGGCCATCGAACATTCTGTTTACCAACCTGAGGCGTGCATTCCGAACCGAAGAATCGAAGACGACGTTCTGAATCTTTTCGTTGGTGCCGTCGAGTATCCATTCGGGATCCGCCCACTCGAAGCCCGTGTAGCTATAGGTGGGCGTGGTGAAGGTGCTGCGCTCGTTGTCGTAGTGGAAGTAGAGCGTGCCTTCGTTATCGTAGACGGCGTAGAACTCGAGGTCGGTGAGGTAGCCCGGGGTGTCGTACCTGCCGTCGATGACGGCGTAGGTGGCGTCGATGTAGTTGCTGTCGTAGCGGGTGCCCAGTCCACTGACGATGTTGTAACACTCGGCGAACATGTTGTTAGACCTTGTCACGTTCTGGGTGGTCCAGACGTGGCTGACGTAGATAGTTCTGAGCTGCTGACAGCCAGCGAACATGTACCTCATGTCGAAGACTTTCTCGGTGTTGAACGAGCCCAGGTCGAGGGTTGTCAGGCTTGAGCATCCGTAGAACATATTGGTCATGGACGTGACGTCGTCGGTGAAGAAGTTGCTCAGGTCGATGGACTTCAGTGCCGTGCAGCCTTCGAACATGCTGGCCGTACTATTGATCTTCATGTACTGGAAGTTGCTCAGGTCGAGGGTCTCGAGCGACTTGCAGTAGGCGAACATCTGGAACATGCTGGTCACGCTCATGACGCGGAACCTGCGCAGGTTGAGTGTTTTCAGGCTGGAGCAATAGTAGAACATGTCGGTCATGTCGGTGACCATTTCGGTGTTGAAGCTGGTCAGGTCGAGGCTCTGCAAGGAGGTGCAGTGATCGAACATGCCGTTCATGAAGATGACCTCAGAGGTGTCGAACGTGCTCAGGTCGAGGCTTTGCAGGGATTCACACTGCATGAACATGCCCTGCATGTTTCCGACGTTGTGGGTGTCGAACGAGCTCAGGTCGAGGCTCTTCAGCCTTTTGCAGTATGCGAACAGCAGGCTCATGTTGGTCACCCGGCTGGTGTTGAGATACTCCAAGCCGGTGATGGAGGTGAGGCGGTCCATGCCGTTGAACCATGCGTACAAGGATTTGGGACGGTAGGACTTGACCGACTCGTCGATGACGACGCTTGTGACGCTTTGGTAGGTGTTGTCACTGTACCAGCGTTGGTCGTACTGGCCGTCGTGAATATAGAAGTACTTGCCGTCGCGCTGTTCGCCTTTGCCATCGTAGTAGATGGTGAGGGTGCCGTCCTTGAAGATGGCGTAAGGCTCGGGGAAGCGTGTGAGGTAGCCGGGCTTATAGGGTGGCTCGTCGATGCGGGCGTAGGTGACGTCGAGGTGGAGGTCGTCGTAGGTGGTGCCCATGTTGCCGACGATGCTGTAGCAGCCGTCGAACATGTTTCGCGATTCTCTCACCCAGTCGGTGTTCCACCAGCCACTGACGAAAATGGTCTTCAGGCGTTCGCAGTAGCGGAACATCTCGCTCATGTTGCTCACATTGAGGGTCTGGAAGTTGGTGAGGTCGAGCTCGGTCAGCGACTCGCACTCGTAGAACATGCCACTCATGTCGCTCACCTCGTAGGTGACAAGATAGTCGTACATGCCCTCGATGGTCGTCAGGTTCTTCATGCCCTTGAACCAGCCCTGCGTGGTAGAGGGGTAGTAGTCGACAAACGTGGAGTCGAACACCACGGTGGTGACGGCATCAGCGAAAGAGAGCCAGGCGGGGTCGCTGCCGTTCTCGTTAAGGTCGAAGCTATAACCGCTGTGGCTCAAGCGCGCCTTGTCATAGTAGAACGTCAGCGTACCGTCGGCATAGACAGCGTAAGGCCCATCGGAAGGTACGAGCGTCAGGTAGCCGGGATCGGAGGGACCGCCGTCGATGTGGGCGTAGGAGGAGTCTATGTGATTTTCATCGTAGACGGTGCCCCTGCCACCGACGAGGCTGAAACACCAGATGAACATACGTTCCGATTCCGTCACATTATACGTACTCCATCCATCACCGACAATAATGGTTTTCAGGCTAAGACAGCTTTCGAACATGCTATTCATGTCCATCACGCTTTCGGTATTGAAGGAACTCAGATCAAGAGATGTCAGTGATTGGCACTCACTAAACATTTCCCCCATGGTTGTCACATTCCTTGTATCGAAGTTGCTCAGGTCGAGGTCGGTCACTCCTTTGCATAAAAAGAACATTCGAACCATGTCAGTCACCTTCGATGTGTCGAAGTTGCTCACATCGATGGTTGTCAGCTTATCACAAAGAGCAAACATTGACTGCATGCTTGTTACCTCACTGGTGTTGAGATACTCTGCCATGCCCGTTATGGACGTCAGGTTTATCATTGTATCGAACCACGAGTAAGTAGTAGTCGGACGGGCATCCGCAAACGAGGCGTCGAACACCACGTGGGTGACGCCCTGATACACATCATCATAGCCTACTTGTCTCCACAACGGGGGTTCGTAGTCTTCGTTCAGGTCGAACGTCACGCCGGAGCGCGAACTACGGTTGTTGTCGTAATAGAACGTGAACGTCCCATTGTTGTCGTAATGGGCGTAGGCCTCCTGGGCGGCGGCCTTGCCAAAGGGCAGCAGGCTGACGAGCAGCGTCAGCAGCATGCCGTGGAAAAGGTTTAAACGTTTCATATTATAATAGTTTTGGTTAATTCGTCATTTACCCACCCCCTTCCCCTCCCCAAGGGAGGGGCGTTTGGTCACTTTTGGAAGACCCACCCCCATCCCCTCCCCAAGGGAGGGGCGTCTGGTCACTTTTGGAGGCGGCTTTATCAGCGGCAGAACTATCTAAGCTCCCCTCACTTGGGGAGGGGCTGGGGGTGGGTTTTTGGGGAGGGGCGGGGGGTGGGTTTTAAATTCCCGCCATGATGTTCGTGATGGCGACGATGTCGCCGATGCCGACCTGACCGTCGCCATTGACGTCGGCGCGGATGATGATGGTGGGATTGGTCTCGATGCCGGCCATGACATTCGTGATGGCGACGATGTCGCCGATGCCCACCTGGCCGTCGAGGTTCACGTCGCCCATCGGGATATTCTGCGTCAGTGTCAGGTAGCCGGGATTGCTGGGGCCGCCGTCGACGTGTGCATACTCGGCGTCGATATGGTTCTCGTCGTAGACGGTGCCCGCACCACCTACGAGGTTCCAGCAGCCGTAGAACATCCATCCGCTCTCCGTGACGGCCTTGGTGCTCCATCCTTGTCCGACGGTGATGGTCTTCAGGCGACTATCATCGTAGAACATCTGGGTCATGTTCTTTACCTTCCGCGTATCGAAGCTGCTTAGGTCGAGTTCTCGTAAATAATAACATCCAGCGAACATGGCCCACATGTTCTCTACGTTCTGCGTGTCGAAGCTGCTCACATTGATGCTATCTAACGCTTGGCATAAATAGAACATTCCAGTCATGTCAGTCACGTTCCGCGTGTCGAACGAACTCAGGTCGAGTCTCGTCAGATTGGAACAATTGTTGAACATGTCATTCATGTCGGTCACGTTCCGTGTGTCGAAGTAGCTCAAGTCGACGTCCATCAGATTCTTGCAGTTGTAGAACATGGCACGCATGCACTTCACATTGCTGGTGTTGAGGTATTCGATGCCGATGATTTCCTCGAGGTTCTCCATATAGGCAAACCATCCGTAGGTAGAGTTGGGACGGGCATACTGGAACGTCTGGTCGAACGTCACGCGATTGATCTCAGTATACGTGTAGTTGTCGACCCACCACCCCGGGCCTTGGTAGCCGCTACCGAGATCGTAGGTCGGCTCCTGACGCTGGCTGCGCCTGTCGTCGTTGTAGAACGTCAGCGACTTTCTATTTTCGCGGTACACGGCGTAGGGCATCAGCGACAGGTAGCCCGGGTTGCCGGTGCCTTCGTCGATGTGGGCGTAGGTGCTGCCGGTGTGGTCTGCATCGTACGCAGTGCCCCGCATGCCGAGGATATTGTTGCAGCTGTAGAACATGTCGTAGGTGTCGCCCACGTTGTCCACGTTCCAACCGTCGCCGACATAAACCTTCACCAGCTCATAGCAGTAGATGAACATAACGTCCATCTTCGTCACATTCGAGGTGTTGAAGCTCCTTAGGTCGAGGTCGGTGAGGCTCATACATTGACCGAACATGCCCTCCATGGATCTCACGTTCTGCGTGTTGAACGAGCCGACGTTGAGCCACTCCAACCGCTGGCAGCCGTAGAACATTCTATTCATGCTGGTGACGTTACGTGTGTCGAAGCTGCTCAAGTCAAGTTCCTTCAGGCTTACGCAGCCGTTGAACATATCGACCATGTCCTGGACGTTACGTGTGTCGAACGAGCTCAGGTCGAGGGTTTTAAGCCCCCTGCAGTATTCGAACATGCACGTCATGCTGGTCATCTTGCTGGTGTTGAGGTATTCCTTCATGCCCGTGATGGACTCAAGGGCTGACATGCTAGAGAACCAGCGGAAGCCGGTAGTGGGACGGGCATCGGCAAACGAGGGGTCGAAGACGACGCTGGTGACATTTCTGCAATTATTGTCTGTATACCAGCCGGGCATCTCGGAGCCTTCGTTCAGGTCGTAGACGGTGCCGGTGTGCTGGCTGCGGTTGGCGTCGTAATAGAAGGTCAGCGTGCCGCTCACCCCGGAATCGGTCTTGTCGGTGGTGCCCGGGTTTTGGACATATTCGGCGTAGGCTTCCAGCTTCAGCGTCAGGTAGCCGGGATTGGCGGTGCCGCCGTCGATGTGGGCGTAGGTGGCGTCTAAGTGGTTCTGGTCGAGGACGGTGCCCTCACCGCCGACGAGGCTCTCACAGTTATAGAACATATAGTCTGACGACGTGAGGTTCTCTGTGCTCCATTTGCCGCTGACATAGATGGTCGTCAGGGCTCGGCTGTTGTAGAACATATAGTCCATGTGCGCCACATTGCGCGTGTCGAAACCGCTCAGGTCGAGCGTGGTCAGGATAGAGCAGTTAAAGAACATAGACACCATGGTTGTCACCTCGCTGGTGTTGAGGTACTTCGTCATGCCCGTGATGGATTCAAGGCTTGTCATGGACGAGAACCACTCTCGTGTGGAGGTCGGACGCGCCTTGGCGAACGAGGGGTCGAAGACGACGCTGGTGACCTCAAATCGGACGTTTACCCAATCGGGCATGTTGTCTCCTTCGTTCAGGTCGTAGGTCTTACCCGAGCGGGAGCCGCGTTCCGTGTCGTTGTAGAAGGTCAGCGTGCCGTCGGCATACACGGCGTAGGGTCCTTTGTACGTCAGGTAGCCGGGGTATTTGGTGCCGCCGTCGGCGTGGGCGTAGGTGCCGTCGGTGTGGTTGGCATCGTAGGTCGTGCCCGCACTGCCGACGAGGTTCATGCAGTCTTTGAACATGTCCTGGGTGTTCTCGGTGTAATAGGTCGTCCAGTGGCTACCGACGATGATGGTCTGCAGCTGCCAGCAAGAGGCGAACATCTGTTCCATGCTTTTATCCACGTTCCGCGTGTCGAAGCTGCTCAGGTCGATGGTTTTCAATGCATAACAGGCGTTGAACACCGCCCACATGGTGATGACGTTGCGGGTGTCGAAGCTGCTCAGGTCGAGACTCGTCAGCCCTTCGCAGTCGAAGAACATGCCGTTCATTTGTATCAAGTTGCGGGTGTCGAAGCCGCTCAGGTCGAGACTCTCCAACGCCGTGCAGTATCTGAACATATTGTTCATGCTAGTCACGTTGCGGGTGTCGAAGCTGCTCAGGTCAAGGCGCTTCAGGGCGTTGCAAGCGTAGAACATCTCTGACATGTCTGTCACGTTACGGGTGTCGAAGCCACTCAGGTCGAGGCTTTCCAGCTGAATGCAGTATTCAAACATGTCTGACATGTCGGTCACCTCGCTCGTGTTGAGATACTGCTCCATACCCGTGATGGACGTAAGCTGCTTCATATTATAGAACCAGTATCTGGTACTCGTTGGACGGGCATCGGCAAACGAGGGGTCGAAGATGACGTTATTAACTTGAACGGCAATGTCAAAATCCGACCAGCCAGGAAAGTCGCGACCTACGTTCAAATTGTAGGTGGTGCCCGTGCGAGTGCTGCGCTTGATGTCGTAATAGAACGTCAGCGTGTTGTCAGCGAACTCGGCGTAGGGCTCAGGCTTCAGCGTGAGGTAGCCGGGGTTGGCGGTGCCGCCGTCGACGTGGGCGTAGGAGCCGTCGACGTGGTTCTCGTCGTAGACGGTGCCCTCACCGCCGACGAGGTTGTAGCAGCGTGTGAACATTTCTTCTGACGACGTGACGCTTGCCGTGGACCAATCGTCGCCGACAGTGATGGACGTCAGGGCTTCACACATCATAAACATGAGGTCCATGTTGGTGACGTTACGGGTGTTGAAGCTGGTCAGATTGAGGTCCATAAGCTTCTTGCACCCTTTGAACATGCCGGACATGTCAGTCACGGCATTTGTGCTGAGTCCCCACAGGTCGACTTCCTCCAGCGCGAAGCAATTATTGAACATGCTACTCATGTCTGTAACTTTCCGCGTATCTAACATGCTCATGTCGACATAAAAAAGCAGAGGGCAACTGTCGAACATACCACACATGTCGGTCACCTCACTGGTATTGAGGTTGTTCAGGCTGACGTTGCTCATGCGAAGATCAGAAAACAAATAGGCAGTCGTCTTCGGGCGGAAGGACCTAAACGAGGCATCGAAGGAGACGTTGGTTATCTGCACTTCAAAATTTGGGCGATCTGCATTACCACTGAAATAATCATCAAACAGGTACGTTTGACGACCGTCGCGCTCTCTCACTTCGCGCTGGCTATCATAGTAGAACGTCAGCGCTTGTTTTTCTCTTACGGCGTAGGCCTCCTGGGCGGCGGCCTTACCGAACGGCAGCATGCTGAGCAGCATCGTCAGCAGCAGGCAGGGTAAAAGGTTGAATCGTTTCATATTATAATAGTTTTGGTTATTCGTTATTTACCCACCCCCTTCCCCTCCCCAAGGGAGGGGTGTCTGGTCACTTTTGGAGGTGGCTTTATCAGCGGCAGAACTATCTAAGCTCCCCTCCCTTGGGGAGGGGTTGGGGGTGGGTTTTAAATCCCCGCCATGATGTTCGTGACGGCGACGATGTCGCCGATGCCCACCTGGGTGTCGGCGTTGACGTCGGCGCGGGAGACGATGCCGGGATTGGTCTCGATGCCGGCCATGACGTTGGTGATAGCGACGATGTCGCCGATGCCCACCTGTCCGTCGTTGTTCACGTCACCCTTGAGGAAGGCGCCGGTGAAGTAGCCCGGGTCGTCGTCACCACCGTCGATGTGGGCGTAACGGCCGTCGACGCGCCACTCGGAGTAGGTCGTGCCTGCGCCACCGACCAGCTTGTAGCAGTCGTAGAACATGTAGTCGGAGCCATAATTCTCCATATCGACGTTCTCCATCGTCCACTTGTCGCCGACGATGATGGTCGTCAGCGCCTGGCACTCGATGAACATGCGCATCATGTTGGTGACGTTGTGCGTGTCGAACGCGCTGAGGTCGAGCGTCTCCAGGCTCCAGCAGTTCTCGAACATGCTCTCAAGGGTGGTCACGTTGCGCGTGTCGAAGTGGCTCACGTCGATGCTCTTCAGGCCGCTGCAGCCCTCGAACAGGCAGAACATGTTGGTCACACGACTGGTGTTGAAGTTGGTGACGTCGAGTGTCTGCAGCGATGAGCAGTTCCTGAACATGGCGTACATCGTCTTGACGTTGCGGGTGTCGAAGGCGCTCACGTCGAGGCTTTCCAGCGAGCTACAGTTGGCGAACATGAATGCCATGTGCTCCACCTGGCTCGTGTTGAGATACGCCGTCATGCCGGTGATGGACTGCAGGTTCTCCATTCCAGAGAACCAGCCGTAGCAGCTGGTGGGTCGGGCCTCAGCGAACGAGGGGTCGAACACCACGGCGGTGACAGCTCTGACCAGGCTCGTCTCCTCGCCCGTTTTAGGGTCGTAGTACAAAATCACCTCTTCGCCCGTCTCGGGGTCGAAGTGCCATGCGGGGGCGGTCTCGCCTTCGTTGAGACGGTAGGTTACGCCCTTACGAGTGCCAAGGTTATAGTCGTAGTAGAACGTCAGCGTGTCGTTGGCAAGCTCGACGTAGGCTCCGATAGCGGCCAGCGTCAGGTAGCCCGGGTTGGCGGTGCCGCCGTCGACGTGGGCGTAGGTGACGTCGATATGGTTCTCATCATACTTCGTACCCTTTTCGCCAACGAGTTTCTCACAAAGATGGAACATGTAGTCCGACTCCGTCAGGCTTGCCGTGGTCCATTTGTTGCTGACAAAGATTTTTCTCAGCGCATAGCAAGAAGCGAACATGTAGCTCATGTTCGTCACGTTCTGCGTGTCGAACGATTTCAAGTCAATTTTGGGCAGCAAGATACATTTATAGAACATGGTGCGCATGCTCTTCACTTTCCGCGTGTCGAAGCCTGTCAAGTCGAGGCTCTTCAGCTGCCAGCAGTCGTAGAACATACTGCGCATGCTCGTCACCTCACTCGTGTTGAGGTACTCCTTCATACCCGTAATCGTATGTAGGCTCCTCATTGACGCGAACCAAGCGTTGCAGGTGGTCGGACGCGCATCGGCGAACGACGAGTCGAACACCACTTGGGTGACGTTCAGACAATTATTGTCAACGAACCAACTGGGGGCGTTCTCGCCCTCGTTCAGGTCGTAGGTCTTTCCCTTGCGGGTGCCAAAGTTATAGTCGTAGTAGAACGTCAGCGTGCTGTCGGCAATCACGGTGTAGGCTCTGAGAGCGGCCTGCGTCAGGTAGCCCGGGTTGGCGGTGCCGCCGTCGACGTGGGCGTAGGCGGCGTCGAGGTGGTCCTCGTCGTAGACGGTTCCCATGCCACCGACGAGATTCGTACAATCATAGAACATGTAGTCTGAGCTGGTGACGCCAGCTGTGCTCCATTTGTTGCCGACAGTGATGGTAGCTAAGTTGCGACAGACATAGAACATGCCCTCCATATTCGTCACGTTACGCGTGTCGAAGCCACTCAGGTTGAGGGCCTTAAGTGATTTGCAGCCGTCGAACATTACATACATGTTCGTCACATTCTGCGTGTCGAAGCTGCTCAAGTCGAGGGACTCTAACTTTTCGCAACAAGAGAACATTGCTTCCATGGACCTCACGTTGCGCGTGTCGAAGCTGCTCAAGTCGAGGGACTCTAACTTTTCGCAATAAGAGAACATTGCTTCCATGTACTCCACATTCTGCGTGTCGAAGCTGCTCAAGTCGAGGGACTCTAACTTTTCGCAATAAGAGAACATTGCTTCCATGTACTCCACATTCTGCGTGTCGAAGCTGCTCACGTCGAGCGTTGTCAAATTTGAAGAGTAAAACATCTTCCCCATGTCCTGAACCTTCTTTGTGTCGAAGTGGCTCAGGTCGAGGCTCTGCAGGGCCCAACACGAAAAGAACATTCCTTGCATGCTCCTTACATTCGCTGTGTTGAAACTGCTCAGGTTGAGATTCGCAAGTTTATGACATTGGCCGAACATGTAGTTCATGTACTGAACGTTGCTTGTATCGAAATGGCTCAGGTCGAGGCTCTTCAGCTCATGACATTCGTAAAACATGGTATACATACTCTTCACTTTCCCTGTGTCGAAATGGCTCAGGTCGATGCTCTCCAAAGCCTTACAACCGTAGAACATGAGGTCCATGCGCTTCACATTGCTGGTGTTGAAGTACTCCAAGCCTTTAAATTCCGTCAAATTGGGCTTGTTGTAGAACCAACCGTAGGTGGAGTTAGGACGGACATACTGGAACGAGCTGTCGAATTTCACTCTCTTAATATCATATTTCACAGTCACATAATTAGTCCAACTTGGGATACTGGTTCCATTGTCAATGTCGAACACCGGATCAGCGTGTTTGGACCGATTCCGGTCATTGTAGAACGTCAGCGAATAGTCAGCTTCGTCGTACACGGCGTAGGGTTTCCACGACAGGTAGCCGGGGGCACCGGGGGCGTCGTAGCGTGCGTAGGCATCGTCGGTGTTGGCTGCGCTGTAGACGGTGCCCAAGGCACCGAGGATGCTTGTGCAGTTACGGAACATGCTGCTTGAGTTTTTGTGCTGTCCTGACTCGGCTAGTGTCAAGGCGCTCATGTCCCATGTGTCGCTGACATAGATTTTCACCAGGTCGGTACATTCTTCGAACATGTGACTCACGTCTTTCACATTCGCGGTGTTGAAGCTGCTGAGGTCGACGTCGGTGAGGGCGGAGCAGAAGTTGAACATGCTAGACATCGACGTCACGTTCCGCGTGTCGAAGGAGCTCAGGTCAACGCTTTCCAACCGGCAACAATATGAGAACATTCTGACGAAGTTGTTGACCTGTTTGGTGTTGAACGAGCGCAGGTCAAGGGTCCACAGATTCAAGCAATGTGAGAACATGTCGGTCATGGTGGTGACGTTGTGGGTGTCGAACATGGACAGGTTGAGCTCGGTGAGCGACACACAGTCTAAGAACATGCGCGCCATGTTGGTCATCTCGCTCGTGTTGAGGTACTCCTTGATGCCCGTGATCGACTCAAGTTCTCTCATGCCATTGAACCAACTGCAGCCGGTGGTAGGACGGGCATTGGCAAACGAGGGGTCGAAGACGACGTGGGTAACCAACTGGGCAGTGCCGTCGTCATACCAGGCGGGATAATCGTAACCGCTGTTCAGGTCGTAGGTGATGCCCGTGCACTGGTTGCGCTTGCCGTCGTAGTAGAAGGTGAGCGTGCCGTTGTTGTCGTAATGGGCGTAGGCCTCCTGGGCGGCAGCCTTACCGAACGGCAGCATGCTGAGCAGCATCGTCAGCAGCAGGCAGGGTAGTAATCTGTTTTTCATTGAACTTTATTTTTTATTATTGAACTTTCTTTATTGAACATTGACCATTGAGCATTGAGCATTAGCTGCGCCAGTGTTGGCGGCGAATGTTGGCCGCCAGTGTAGGGGCAGGCCCATTCTTGCGTCCCTGCGGTAGCAAGCGAGCAGAGCTCGAGCGCCCGAGCTGAGCTCGCCTACCCGTATCCTTTGTGCCAGCCCGTTGGCCCGTCAGGGCCAGTGTTCGCGGCAATGCCTGCCGCCACCTTATTATATTTAAAGACAACATAAACAACAATAACAACTTTATAGGAAAAGAAATGATGAGGACAACATCCTGGGCGCAAGCGCCCATCCAGGACAACGCGGCGGAGGAACTGGCGATGCCGCCAGTGTAGGGGCAGGCCCCGTGCCAGCCCGTTGGCCCGTCAGGGCCAGTGTTCGCGGAAATGCCTGCCGCGGATGACGGCGCAGCCGCTCCCCTCCCTTCAAGGGGAGGGGCCAGGGGTGGGGTCTGTAATATCCTGTTTGCGGCAGAATATCCTGTTTGAGGGGAGAAAATACAAACCCCACCCCTAACCCCTCCCCTTACAGGGAGGGGAGCGGCTGCGCAGTGTTGTTTAGAGGTGGGGGTCTTCATTGTTGTTGTCTTGATGTTTTGTTGTCTTGTTGTCTTGCCGCGGAGAGTGGCCCTAAGGGGCCATCGGGCTGGCACGGGGCCTGCCCCTACACTGGCGGCGGGCATTGCCGCGGAGAGTGG
>JAEEGL014308249.1_pt1 | contig 21083 bp, 11 predicted proteins | sample 9134231 | NCBI WGS metagenome assembly JAEEGL01 (sample SAMN16246548, study PRJNA631951) | gut metagenome | biome: gut microbiome; feature: rumen; material: fiber-attached | host: Bos | place: Iran: Karaj | collected 2018-10 | reverse complement strand
CGGCGGAAACGCGGAAGTCATGGGCATCCTCGAACTGGCGAACCGGCTGAAGGAGGAGACCCTGGCGGAAGCCCGGAAGCAGGCGGAGCAGATCATCGAGAAGGCCAATACGGAAGTCCGGACCCAGATGGGCGGACTGATGGAGGAGCGCGACAGCCTCACGCACCAGGTGGAGGCCCTGCGCAAAACCGCCGCGGATTACCGCGAGCGCTTTACCGGCCTGCTGAAGGCACAGCAGGATGCGCTGGAGAAGATCAGCGACCTGTAACAGATACCCGGGTCCCCTGTGTACCGATCACGGACATACGGCGGGGTCCTGCCGGGACCGGGACGAAAAAAGAGCGGCGATGCGATCGCACTGCCGCTCTTTTTGTCTGTCTGTCAGGCCCGCGTCACTTTGCAGACTGCCCCGCCCTTGTTCAGCAGGGCGGCGGCCCGGCGCGCTTCCGTAAAGCCGGCGCCGCGGGTAAGGGTGACGGGGACCCGATCCAGCGTGTTCTTTGCGGTCGCCAGATCCATCCGGGGATCCCATGTCCGCAGCGCCCGGATCACATTGAGGGTCTCATCCCTCCGGTAGCCGGTCAAAGCGAGATCGTACCGGCCGTCCGTATCCATCTCGGGCCACTGCCCGATCCCATCCGTGACCGTGATGTGCGCGTATTCCGCGATCAGATCCATCAGCTTGCGCAGATCGTTTACCAGGATATTCCTGATCCGGAGGGGACAGACGTCCGGCTGCCTGAAAGCGATCACCGCGGTGGCGGTCTTCTTCAGGAGCCTGCCTTCCACCGAGAATGTGATGGAACGGATGGTGTCATACATCAGGGCCGTGGTCCAGGTCTGAGGTTCGCGAATGAACCGGTATTCCTTCTTGATCAGCACACACATGGGCGTCGCCGTTACCGTGGTGATCGCGGTGCTCTCATGCAGCTCCTCGGGGGCAGGGAAGGAGCCGAAGTCATCACAGGACACGCCGGTGTTGAACCTGGTTTCCCGGAGCTTGAAATTGACGGGATCCGATTTTTCCGGGGGTTTCACATAGGGGACCGGGAGCAGGAATCCGCGGGGGAAGTCGTTGGAGGAGGAACCCACCCAGGGAGAATCGCCTGTCCTCGCCGCGGAAGCAGAAGCCGGAGCCGGCGCGGGGACCGGAGCGGGAGCAGGCGCGGGAGCCGGAGCGGAAACCCGTGCGGGGGCCGGGGCGGAAGACCGCGCAGGCGCAGGCCATCTGCTGTCCGCCACCTCGACCGAAACGCGCTTTTTCTCGCGGTCCATCTCAAGGATCCTGACATCCAGCAGATTGCCGTTGACCAGCTCTCCCGGGGCGAAGGGACAGGCCTCGGCGGAGATCAGCGCCGACATGCCCTCCGCCAGCGTCACATACATACCGGCGGCAAAGGTTTCGAATACCGTGGCCTCGACGACGGCGCCGGGACGGTACGAAGGATCCCGCCAGGGATCGTAGTCCTCGCCGGAGAGATCGGGGATCGCTTCTTCCCCGTCCGCCTGTCCGGGCTTGCTGTCGGGGATGTCGACCCACATCGCCGGCCGCACGCCGCAGTTGGGGCAGTCAACGCTGTTGTCTCCGATAAAGCCGTCGGGCAGCACACAGGCGCAGCGGCCGGCCTGATCGATGGGACCGCGCAGCCACCAGGTACAGGTGTCCTGGTTGAAGATCCCGCGGCTCTTGCCGTAGGGCGTGATGCCGCACTTCCGGTCACGGCTGCCGGGCAGGCAGCGCTTCAGCTCCTCCGCGCTCAGCAGGAAGACCTGATCCTGGGTTGCCATGGCGCCGCCGTTGTCCAGGTTCACCGTGAAAATGCGGTCCCGCTCATAGCGGTCAAAGGCCTTGCGCAGGAACTCATCCTGCAGCCATACGCGCAGGGGAGACTTTTGCCAGGTGTCCCGGGAAGCGAACTTCGACTTGCCGAAGGGCATCGCGTCCAGCGCGCATTCGCTGACGACCAGCTTCCGGTCGCCCTGCTTCTCCAGGACCCGCCAGCGGATGGACTCCGGAGAGCCGCCGCTGACGCGGGGATACCGTCCGAATGTGATGTACTCGGCGGGAGCCGCGTTCTCCTCCGGCTGAGGCGCCGCGGTCAATCCTTCCGCACAGATCCACATGGCGGGACGGGCGCCGACACAGGAGAACTCCTCGGTGCCTGCGGGAACAGCCTCCATCTCGCCCCACGGGGCCACACAGAAGGCATCGCCGATGTGCGGGCCGGGCGTGCGCAGCCACCATCTGCAGGTGGGGCCGGGCTCATCGTCCCGGATCGTGTCGATGCCTTGGTATTCCGCGTACCCCGTATACCCGCAGCATCTGGACTGTGCAGATGAGAAGAGGCTTTCCGCCTCCGAGCAGCTGAGGAAGAACAGGCGATCGCTCGTGTCCGGTCCGCCGTTCGTGCGTGCGGAGCCGCCCTGCCCGGGACCGTTATCGACCCGGGTGGTTCGGATGCGCTGCCGGTCTTCCGGTGTGAAGCAGGAGTCCAGGAACTCCCCGTTGACCCACTGCCGGATCTGGCTTCCTTCCCATGTGACGTCTTCCTTGCACCACAGCCAGAACGCTTCATACGGACCCACATCCAGCGCCTTTTCGGAGATCACCAGGGCGTCGGACGCCTCTGTCCGGAGCACCAGCCAGGTGACCGGCTTCTTTTCGCCGCTGTCATCCTGCCAGTAGCTGCCCAGAACGATCCGGTCGCCCGCTTTCAGGCCGGATCCGGCTGCCGTCTGCCGCGTCGCGGCGGTGCCGTTGTGCGATGTGTCATTTCCCGGGGGATCGCCGCGCTTCGCGCCGGCCTGCGGCAGGGGGGCCGCGGACGGCACGGAAGCCGCCTGACGGATGGACAGGGACATGCGCTTATAGCCGGGATCCACGCGAAGCACCTTGACATTGACTTCCTGATGGATGCGGACAGCCTGGCCGACGTCGCTGACCGGCTCATCCGAGCACTCGCTGATGTGGACCGTTCCCTCCAGTCCGGGCTCCAGCTGCACCGTGGCGCCGAACTTTCCGGAGATGCCGACCACAACGCCCGCGAAGGTGGCCCCCACGGGATAGCGCCGGGCCGCGTCTCCCCAGGGATCGGAAGGATCGGCCGGCTGCGGAACGGTCCGGCCCTGCGGCGCCGCTTTCCGGCCGGAGGGCGCGGCTTCGGGCTCCGCCTGACGGATGGACAGGGAGATGCTTTTCAGGAAGCCGTCCACCCGCAGCACCCTGACCCTGACCTGCCGGCCCACGCGGACCACCTGACTGATGTCGCTGACAGGCTCGTCCGAGCACTCGCTGATGTGGACGGAGCCGGTCACTCCGGGTTCCAGCTCGACCGTGGCGTTCAGTCTGCTGACCGCGGTGACCGTGCCGCCGCACGTGGAGCCGACGGGATAGCGTTCCCGGATGCCTTCCCAGGGATCGGCGGGCGCGGCCGGGGCCGCATGGGGGGCCGGATCGCCGCCGGATCGGGACTGCTGCGGAGCCTGCGTCTGCTGTACCGTCTGCTGTGCGCGCGCGGCCTGCGAGGGCTGCACGGGCGACGGGTCTTGCGGAGGTTCGGGCGTGTCGGGCTTCTCCTCCGCCTGCCGCTGCGCCGGTGCGGCCGTGCCGAGGAGCGCCTGCCTCAAGTCCTCCGCGTCGGCGAACCGATCCTCTGGCCGGAAAGCACAGGCCTTCAGCACCGCGTCCATCAGGCCCCGCTCCACGCCGTTGATGGGCGGGATGGGCTTCCCGGTGATCCGGGCCGTGATGGACTGGGTAAAACTCATCCCCTGATCCATGAAGGGCAGGCGGCGCTTGTTCAGCATCCAGTAGAGCACCAGACCCAGGGAATACATATCGGCATGCGTGTCATAGTGCTGGCTGGAGGCCACCTCCGGCGCCATGAAGGCGTCGGTGCCCACTCCGTGGGAGTGGGTGCTGGAACCGGCGCTGAGGGTGCGGGCCAGGCCGAAGTCGCCCAGCTTGCAGCTGCTGCGCCGGTTCATGAAGATGTTGCCGGGCTTGATGTCCCGGTGCAGGATCCGCTCCTCCGCGCAGTACTGGAGCAGATCCGCCATGGTCGCGCCGATCTGCCGGACCGCCGCCTCGGTGACGGGATGATCCTCCATCCAGGCGGTCAGGGGCGTCAGCAGCTCCATGCGAATGAAGATGTCCCAACTGTTGTCGCTCTCGTACTGCACCACGCTGAAGTCCTCGCACCGCACCACCGCGGGGTGGTCGATGAGGCGCTTCATGGTCTGCACTTCCGTCACGGCGCGATTCACCTGGGCACGGATCTCTTCCTCGATCTGTCCCATGGTCGAGCCCATGGAGCGCAGGGCATCCACGTAGCCGCGCTCCTTGGGGATCTGGATCACCTTGAGGGCGCTGACGGAGTCGACGCCGTAGGTGTTCTTGCGGATCTCATACACGGATCCGTAACCGCCCTCGCCGATGAGCCTGACGACCTCCCAGCTGTCCAGAACGATATCGCCCGGACGGAAGGGGCGGGGGCCGCGTGCGGGCTCGATCTGCCAGGTGGTGGAACCGAAACCGGTCATTTTGCTTTTTCCTCCTGCGCGGCTGCCGCGGCGGAAGAGCCGAAGCACGGCGCGTCGATGCGCACCCACATGGCGGGGCGGATGAGGGCCCGCTCGGTCGCCGCGGTGCTCCGGGCGTCTCCGTCACCGTCAACGATATACGCATCGGTCGTGTTCGTTCCCGGCGAACGCAGCCACCAGGCGGCATAGCCTTCTTCGTTCTTCGTGATGTATCCGGAAGCGGCGGCCTTTTCGGTGGGTTCGCACCGGCGCAGCGCCGGAGCGCCCAAGTACTGCCAGGCTTCCTTCCAGCTCAGCAGGAAGACGCTGCTCTGCGTGCTGTCGCTGGCGGTCGTGATGCCGGGCCGGTTCTGAGAAGCGTCGTTGCTGACGGTGCTGCTCACGATATAGCCCCGTTCCTCCTTGGTGAAGGCGGTACCCATGAAACCGGTGCCGGTCAGGCCTGCGAGCGATGTCTTGACAGAGCTGTTGTTCCAGGTAACGGTCTGCACATAGGCCGAAGACGCCCTGAACTGCTGCACATCCAGGCCGTATTTGCTGAGCAGCAGCACTTTGCCGTTTGCCTCATCCACGTCCAGAACGATCCACTCGATGGGTGTCTTTTCATTCCCGGCCGCGCTCTGGGCATAGGAGCCGAAAGTCACCGTGTCGCCCGCCTTCACGCCGGAGGATTCCCAGGGCCAGGAGAAGCCCGGCACCAGCCGGGGCAGGGCAAAGTACGCGGCCGCGGCCAGCACGAGCAGCAGGAGGATGAACTTCAGCAGCCCGTGCTTCTTTTTCTTCGGGGGACGGGGATCGCCGCCCGGACGGCCCCTGTCTCCTCCGGACGATCCGTTTCCGCCGCCCGTTCCGGTCTTTCCGCGGCCGCCGTCCGTCCCGGCGGTCTTTTCCCTGTAGGTGAAGATGATCTCGTCGCAGCCGGGAACGCCCTGTTCGCTGCACGTGACGAAAGCGGTGTCCGGCGTGCCCGGTTCGACCGTATAGTCCGGGAAGGATTCGGTCTTGATGGCCTTGATCTCGCCGGGGTCCAGCTTGACTTGGGTCCTCTTCAGCTGTTTGCCTGTTTTCGCCTTGTGCAGCACGACCACCGTGGAGGCGCTCTTTTTGCCGGCGGGCTTTTCTTCTTCTTCGACGCGCTCGGGAGCGATGGCGGTGTAGTCGATCCACATCACGGGACGGATGCAGACGGTGTCGTTGCTGACAGAGGCGCTCTCGAACTCGCCGTGCGCGCTGACACACGCGGCTTCGGCGGACTCGGATCCGGGAGAACGAAGCCACCATTCGCCTGCGCCGCGGCCGTTCAGTGTGGCGGTCTTGCTGGTGAAGGCGAGACGGTTGACGGCGTAATCGGTGGGACACACGGCGCGGCTTGCGCCCGTGCGGAACCAGCGCTGCGCGTCCTTCCAGCTCAGCAGGAAGATCTTGTCCTCGGTTTCGGCATCGGGACGCTCGGGCCAGTCGGGATTGCCCTGATGCTGGCTGTTGTCGACCTTCGTGGCGAGGATGGCCTTCTGTTCCGCTTCCGTGAAAGCGGTCGTGAGGAACTCACGGTTCAGCCACCTGCGCAGCGCGCAGTTCTTCCAGGCGACCTCGACCGCGTTCCCGTGATAGGGCTGCGCCTCCAGCAGGTCCCGGCTGATGAGCAGGGCCTTGTGGTTCGGCTGGTCCACATCCAGGACCTTCCACACGATGGGCTGCGCGCGGCCGTAGGCATCGTTTTCCTGGCGGTACTGGCCGAGCTTCACGCAGGATCTGATCGCGGGGATCTTGTTTGTCGGCGCCTTGCCGACTGCGCGGTACCGGAAGACCACGGAGGACGCACTGGGCTTTCCGTCGGACGATACGGACACCGTCACGGCCCTGGCGCTTTCGGGCAGGGGCTCGTGATCCGGGATCTGCGGAGGCGCGATGGTGCGCTTTTCACCCGGTCTGAAGACCACGCTCCGCTTCTGGAGCTCCTTGTCATCGGCCTTGCAGATGATCTCAACGGTGACCTGAAAGGGCGGATCCTTCACGGGGCGGTAGAGGAAAGTGACGGAGGAATGGTCCGGCACGCCGTCCTCGCTCACTGTGATCACGATGCTGCGCGGCGCGCCGCGATCGGGCTCGTATCCGCTGAACGAGCCCGCGGTGAAGACTTTTTTCTCCCCGGGCTTGAGCACCACGGTGGCGTCCTGCAGGATGATGCCCTCCAGGGTCTGATGGGTGACGGTGATCCGGGCTTCCTTCGGCTTCCCCCTGTACAGGAAGGAGACGGCGGGCGGAACGGGCTTGCCGTCGTGATCCAGCGTGATGGTCACATCCCCCTGGTTCGGCAGAGGATCGTGGCCGTCGATCTCGACAGGCCTGACGGTGACGGTCTGCCCGCTCTGGATGACGATGGTCTGTTTCTTCAGGACCGTGCCGTTCTCCAGCTTGTGCAGGATCTCCACGGAGGTCGTCGTGGGCTTGCGGCGATAGAGGAAGACGACCTGGTCGCGGTTGCATTGCCCATGAGCGTCCACGACGAGGCTCACGCTGCTGGGGGAGCCGGAAGCCGGAACATAGCCGTCGAAGCTCGCCGCCCGGACGGTTTTGCGCTCCCCTGCCCGCAGGGTCACCGTGTCATCGCCCAGGATCACGCCTTCCTGCGTCTTGTGCAGGATCTTCACGACGGAGGGCTTGTCCGCGGAGCGGAAAAAGAAGGTCACCGAGGGCGGGGTGGGCTTCCCGTTCTCGTCCACCTTGACCACATAGCTGGTGGGCGCGTGGGGAAGCAGCTCGTGGTCCTCGAAGGACGGAGCGCGGACGGTCCTGCTCTGCCCCGGCTCGAGGGTCTCGGTCCACTGCTTCAGCACAAAGCCGTCCATCGTTCTGCAGAAGACGTCGACGTCGGCTTCCTTCACCTTCGGCTTGTAGACGAAGGTCACGCCGTGCATGCTGGGGTTGCCGTTCTTGTCCACCGTCACGACGGTATTGTCGGATTTCTTGTTGACCAGCACATAGTCGTCATACACGGCGGCTGTGATGGTCTTTGTCTGTCCGGCGGGGATCTCGACGGTCGTCCGGGCCAGATCCACGCCGTCCACGGTGATGTGCACGACTTCGATCTCGGCTTTGTCGCGCCTGTGTTTTTCGCCGCGCAGCGCCAGACTGAACTCGTTGCCCGTGGCGAAGCGGTCTTCCGGCTTGAACGCGCAGGCCTTCAGGACCGCGTCCATCAGGCCGTCCTCCACGCCCTCGATGCGCGGGAGCGGCTCGCCGTGATGGCGCAGGCCCACCGCGACCTGATAGTTGGCGCGGTCCAGGAACGGGATCCTCTGCCCGTTCAGCAGCCAGTACAGCAGCAGGCCCAGACAATAGATGTCCGAGCGCGCGTCGTAGGGCTGGCCGTTGGCCACCTCGGGCGCCATATAGTCATCCGTGCCCGCGGCGCGCGAGGCGGCGCGCGATTCTTCCGAGAGCTGGCGCGCCAGGCCGAAGTCTCCCAGCTTGGCGTTCCCCAGGGGGTCGACAAAGGCGTTCTCGGGCTTGATGTCGCGGTGCAGGATCTTGTGCTCCTCGCACTGCTGGAGGAGTTCCGCCAGGGTGGAGCCGTTTTTCCTGACCCATTCCTGGGTCACGTTGTTCTTGCGCGTCCACTTGTCCAGCGAAGTCAGCAGTTCCATGATCATGCTGATCTCCCAGACGCCCTCGTCCGTGTACTCGACCACCTTGAAGTTTTCGCAGCGGACCATGCCGGGGCAGTTGCACAGCTCCTGCATCGTCCGGATCTCCTGCACCGCTTCTCCGGCCTGGCGCCTGAGTTCGCTCGAGATCTCGATGTCGGTCAGGCCCCGGCTCCTCATGGTGTCCCAGTAATTGGAGCGGCGGGGGATGGTGATGACCTTCATCGCCCGGGACATCATGATGCCCATCTGGTTCTTGCGGATCTCATAGACCGTGCCGGACTCGCCGCCGCCGAGCACCCTGACGACTTCCCATCCGTCCATGACGATGGTCCCCGGAGGGAACGGGCGCTCGCCCTTGCGTCTGTCTTCGGTGTCCCTGGCTTCGTAGTCCCAGGTTTCGCCGCCCCAATCCAAATCGAATTCGCTCATGACTGATTCCCTCCGCAGGCTCTGATCGTTCAAACACACCGGGAAACACGGGGGAGATCCCCGTCCGGTCCTTTCCATTTTGCGCGGCACCGGGAAGAGGCGCCGCCTTTGCTCCGATGGTCATCATGTGAAGGATACCACAAAAAACCACGTCCTGCAACAAATCCGCCCAAAAATTGTGGAGGGTCCGGAAGAGGCTCCCGATCCGGCATTGAATCGCGAGTTCAATAAAAACCAGTTGAAATTGTTGCGGTTTTCAACTATAATGGCGGGGAGATTTTCTGATGATTTCGTTTCGGGTCCGCATATGACGGACCTGTCGTGTACACGGGGGAATTCTGAATGTGTGATACGAACAAGGTCGCCTGCAGGGGCTGCGGCGTCACGCTGACCATACCGGAGGGCAGGAATGAGGTACGCTGCGATTACTGCTACAACATCAACCGGCGGATCGTCCCGGCCGCGGCCCAGGAGGACCAGTCCGTGGACGAGTGGCGCTGGCGCGCGGACCTGGCCTGCAACCGCCTGGAGTTCGACGAGGCGGAGTTCTATTACCGCCTGATCCTGCGCAAGGAGCCGGCGAACGTGGAGGCCCTGTGGGGCATGATCCGCTGCAGGTACGGCGTCCAGTATGTGGCGGACGACAGCGAGCGCGAGTCGGACAAAAAGGACAACGACCCCGACAAGCGGGTGCACATCATGTGCGCCAGGCGGCTGGACAGGCCGGTGCACGAACTGAGCGAATACCTGAAACTGAGCGAATTCATCAATGAGGTCAGGGCGAAGGAGATCGAGAAAAAAGCCGACCGGGCGGAGAGCGACAGAGCGAAGCGCCTGGAGAGGGACCTGGAGCGCCTGACCAGCCAGCAGTCCGCCCTTCAGCATCTCCGGATCGACGGCGCCGCCGAGGATTACGACGTCTTTATTTGCAGCCAGGATCAGATCGCCGTGACGGACGAGAACGGAGAGACGATCTATCGCGACTCGCCGGACAAGGAATGGGTCGGACGCTTTTACGAGGAGCTGGACAGGCAGATCCGGGAAAGAAGACAGAGCCAGAGCCGGACCCAGATCCTGCCCGAGATCCGGGTGTTCTATGCGCCGAAGTCGACCCTGGACCATGTGGGCACGCATTTTGCGAGCCTGTATGCCCATGCCCTGTTCAGCGCGCGCATCATGCTGGTCATGGGGACCGGCCGATCCATGTTCGACTCGGCCTGGGTCAGCGCGGTGATGGATGATTATATCTGGCTGAAGCGGACATACCAGATGGAACGGAAGATCATCGGACTCCACAACCGGTCCGAGGCCCAGCCGGGCGACAGGGATTACAAGCTGTTCCTGCCGCCGGACATCCAGCCCGCCGTCACCCGGAGTTTCTCGGCGGACCAGATCCAGGAGACCATCCGGAACCTGGTCGATGAGATCTATAAAACGATCCTCCGGGACGATCCCAACGATCCCTTCCGCAGCAAGATGAGCGAGCGCCTGTACGGCGACATGCGGAAAAGCTACGCGGAGATGGAGAGCAAGTTCAACGGCCTGGTGCAGCAGAACGCGAAGCTGCAGGCGACGGTCGACGGCGAAGAGAACCGCAGACAGACGGCCGTGAACGAGGCGCTGAAGAACGCGTCGACCATGTACTCGACCCAGATCGACGGGATCCGGGAAACCAACAGCCTTGCGCGGCGGGCCATCGAAGCGGAAAAGGACGAGGCCCTGCGGGAATGCGCGGCGCTCAGGGATCAGATCGGCAGGAAGGACAACGACCTGATCGCACGGGATGTCGAGCTGCGGATCACGAAGGAAAACCTTCAGGCCGCAGAAACGAACCTGCAGACCGCACAAGAAGAGATCAAAAGCCTGAAAGACGAGATCGAAGAACTGCGGAAAGACCGCAGACTCCCTCCTCCTTTGCCGCCACTGAAGATCCTGAACTACGGTTTCGTGCAGGCATCCGAAGGTCCCGGGACTTCGATGAATCCCCTGGGACCGGACCTGTCCCTCGTCAGGAACCTGAAGCACCCGGAGAGGATCCGGTTCATTGCGGTGGCGCTCGGATCGGACACGCAGATGCGGGTCCACGTCCGTCTGCAGCATAAGCCGAGCGAAATGGACGACATGAAGGACGCCGTGCTCAGGCCCAAAATGGCCGGGAGCGTCGGCTTCCCGATCGATCCCTCCAAACTGTCCCTGTATGACGGAGATTTCCAGCTGACCGTGACCGATGACAAAGGCACGCAGCTCATTCGGGAGAACCTGCGTCTCAAATCGGCACATCTCTGATCCGGACGCTGCGCGGGGAGGATACAAGATGGCATATGTGTGCCCGAACTGCGGCAACACGGACTTCGCCGGCATTCCGGAGGGAGACGCGGTCCGCTGCCCGGTCCCCGGATGCGGATGCACCTTCACGCCCGGGAAGACCCTGTCCCGGGAGCCTTCGGACGACAGCGAGGTGATGTGGGTCCACCCCCGGGGCGGGGAGATCCGCGTGGGGGATACCCTCGTGGTGCGGGAAGGACAGGCTGCCCGCTTTGTCAGCGGCGGCACGGCGTCGTGGCTGACGGGCCCCCTGACGCGGACCGTGGGCTACGAATGGCGCAGCGAGGAAGAGATCCTTCGGGCCCGCCAAACGGGAGAGGAGATCCCGCGGCTGAGCGATACGTCCCTGGCCTTCGTTGATCTGCGGGTCCACAGGGACCTGCTGCTGCGCTTCGGCGGCCTGCGTCCTTTCTGGAAGAAGATCGCGATCCGGCCCGTATTCCGGGCGGACCTGTCGGTCTCCGATCCCCGGCTTCTCTGGGACCATGTTCCGGCGGGCGCCGTGCTGACCCTGCAGGACGTGTGCCGCTGGACGGCGGAACGCCTGCAGAACGCGCTGGAGGAGCAGATCCGCGCCCTGATCCCCGCGGATGCGGACGACGACGAGATCCGCTTCCTGCTGGAACGCACGATCCATTCCCCGTCCCTGGCCATCGCCGGCGCCGCCGATCTGGCGGCCGATCTCGGCATCCGGCTGGACAGGGTGGTGATCTCTTCCTGCGAACTGCACCGCAACTGGTGCAGCGAATGCGGGCTGGCGGTCGATTACCCGGCCGAAGCCTGCCCCTCCGGGCATCCCATCCGCTGGTGTCCCCTCTGCCGGACGGTGATCCATCGCGGCACCGGGCGCTGCGCGGGCGGACATCAGTTCGTCTGGTGCCCCTACTGCCGGATGAACGTACATGAACGCTGCCTGGTGCATCACGGCGGCGTCGGGCCCTTCCAGCCGGACATGAAAGTCAAAGGAGAATGAGCATGAAACAGAACGGCACCCGGGAGAACAAGATCCTGAACCGCGTATTCACGGGCTTCGGCGGCATCCTGGCCCTGTCCCCGGCGGTGGCCACCGTGACGCTGATCGCCATCGGCATCTTCCTTTTCTTCGCGCTGCTGGCCGGCATCCTGATCTGGCCCGCGCTGATCCGCTGCTGCTCCTCCACCGACCCCGAAACGCAGAAGGCGCTCTCCCTGTGCATCGCGGCCGCGGCCGGCCTGCTGGTCTCCTCCGTGATCAACATCATCCTGGCCTACAAGATGGATGAGTACCATTTCTCCACGGGGCTCCTTCCCGCGTTCTTCATCAACCTGCTGGCCTGCGTCATCGGCGTGGCCGTCAGCGGCCTGAAGATCGTGAACCCCGCCATCGACGCCCTGTCCTCCAGTGCGCTGATGAGCCTGTGCGTGCAGGGCCTCTTCGCGGTGCTGTGCTGCCTGCTCCCGACGGTGACGGCCGCGCTGCTTGGGATCGCCTTCTGCGCCATCGGCAATCTCTATTACGACCTCAGGTCCTGAGAACTGACTGGGGAGGTAACCACATGGAGGACGGTTGGAACGGGCAGGATGCGTCCTGGCTCGCGGCGATCCCCCTGGAGCGCGCGAAGGGCACCGCGGTCCCGCCCGACTGCATCGGCGCGGAGGTCACGGCGGGCGCCCTGACCTATCTGTACGCCGCCGGGGAGCCGGTCCGGGCGGGAGACGGCGTGCTGCTGCTGGCGAAAACCGGTCCGATGACCCTGCGCTTCGCGGTGGGGAACGCGCTCCCGGGCGTTTATCCGGGCCGCCCCGAGAGCTTTTCCCTGGGCCTGTGCGCCGAGGTGAAGGTGCGGGCCGGCCCCCTCAGCGGACTGATCCGGCTGCGGCAGCTGGCGGGAGCCCCCGCAAAGCTCTCCCTGCGGCAGGCATACGAGAGCGTGCTGCAGCCCGAAATGGAGACCCTGTGGCGGGATGCCGCCGCCGGCCTCGCCCCGGGGCCGCAGACAAGGACCTTCTGGTCGGAGCGGCAGAGAGCGCTGGCAGAGGCTGTCCGGGGGGGAATGTACCGCCTGCTGCTGCATTACGGGATCCTGGTCGCCGGCGACTGTCACGTCAGCGGGATCGCGCCGGTGAGACTGAGCATGTATACGGACTGAACCGATTCATTGAAGGAGGAAGACAGTATGGGTGTTTTTGACAAGGTGAAGGGATTGTTTGGCAAGAAGAAAGAGGAAGAGCAGGCCCAGGCTCCGGCACCCCAACCCGAGCCCCAGCCCGAACCCCCGAAGCCGGAACCGCCGAAGGAAGTGAAGCCGAGCGCCGCCGAGATCAGCAGTCGGAACACCCAGAGCGCCAAGAAGCTGGCGGCCGACATCGACCAGATCCGCAGCCTCCTCGGGACGGAATACCTGAAGCAGTGTGACGAAGCCTCTGTCGGCACGGTGGAAGGCTGCCTGGCCAGGGTGCAGGACCGGCTGTCCGAGGTGCACGAAGTCGTGCAGGACCAGTCTGAACTGGACGCATCCATCGGGGACATCCTGACGGCCGTGAAGAGCGTGATGGAAAAGCTGCAGGGCTCTGTCGAGCAGCTTGAAGGCGTGCTGCAGCAGCTGGAGACCGTTGCGGACTGGCGCTTCCGGGCGGACAAGGCGGATCAGGTGCCGTACAAGGCGAGGATCGCGCACGCGCAGGCGAGCATCCTGTTGGAACAGCTGTATGAGGCGGATACCCGGGCGCAGCTGGAAGAAACCACGAAAGAGTTTCAGGAAGCGAATGCGGCAGGAAAAGATTTTTCGGTCACCGGTGCGATATCCGCGCGCGGCCAGCAGCTGCAGGAAAGCATCAATGGTTTCAATCAGCGTATCGCGCAGTACCGCAGTACGATCGGTGAAAGCGAGATGCAGCTGACCCGGATCGTGACGGTGCCGGATCCGGCGCGCAGAAATCAGCTGATCGAGGAATCCCGCGCGAAACACGAAGAGATGATGAGGGCGCTGGCCCGGGAACGGGAAGAGCATCAGAAACGCTATTTCGAGCAGATGGCCGAGTGGGAGCGGACCAAAAAGCGCTTTAAGGAGGCGCAGGTGGTCGTTGCTTCCAACGCGGAAAAAGAATTCGCGAACGCGATCAACAACGCGGCGCAGCAGAATGCCGCGGCCGCGACCGCAGCCAACGAAGCGCCTGTCGAGGAGGAAGAAAACGAGCCTCTGCAGCAGAACCTGAACTGATCGGCGGCTTTTCGCCGGAACGATCCGCCACGGCGGAGACGACACGATGAGCACACCAAAGGAGGCAGAACATGGGACTTTTCGGTAAAGGAAGCATCAAGGATCGCAAGGAGAGCCGCGCCGCGGAAGTGGCCGAGCAGAAAAAGCAGCAGAAAGAGGTCTCCGAGCGCGAGCTCAAGGAGAAGATGAAGCAGATCGACGGCACGCTGACGAAGCTGCGGGCGCATGAGCTGATGATGCAGAACCGGGTGGAGCTGCAGCGTCAGGCGGCGCTGGAGGCTCGCGCCAATCCCGCCAACAAGAGCCGCTTCGTGCGCGAGCTGCGGAAGCTGGAGTACTACTACGTCTGCCTCTGGCATACCCAGGATCTTCAGGACGCCCTGGAGAGCAAGGAAATGGAAGTGCAGATGGCCCTGGACACCAAGGAGGGGCAGGAAGCCTTCACCCTGGCCGGCAAGCTGGTGGACGAGACCCTGGTGGATCTGGACAAGATGCTGGGCAAGCGCGGCGAGCGCATCGGCATGAACCAGAGCGCCTCCGCCATCGACAGGCTGTTCGATTCCTATGTGCAGAAGCGGGGCAGCGAAAACCCCTTCTCCGAGGATTACATCGAGATGCTCCTGTCCGGCAACGCCACCGCCGAGGATATGCGCAATCCCGTGGCCCGGCCCGTGGTGGTCGATCCCGAATCCATGGAAATGGGCAAAGCCGCGCCGGCCGACCCCGCCGGGCAGGACGCGGAGGACCGCTTCAGCTTCATGACGAACATGCTGGGCGATCCCTTCCAGTGATCGCTGAACAGGACCGAGCAGGAGGAATCCATCCATGAGCAACGAGCAGGATATCCAGTACTGGGAATCCGCATACAACAACGCCATGAACTGGGCCCGGCGCAAGGCGGGGCAGCCCGAGGAGCAGATGAAGGAGTACCTGAAGGCCGCCAAGGCCCAGCAGGAGCTCGCCAACCGCACCGAAGGCGAGGCCCGCACGCTTCACCATGCCGAGTTCCAGCGCCTGAGCAACCTTGCGTACCAGCTCTACGCCACGCTGCATCCGGAAGAGGAGGCGGCGCGCAAACGGAAGGCGGAGGAGGAGCGGCGCAGGAAGCAGGAAGAAGAGCGGTCGAATCAGCCGGTCGCCAACGGATACGGCGGCGGAGCCGGCACCGGCTCCGGAGCGGCAAAACCGGCGGAGCCTTCCCGCAAGCCGAAGAAGGAACTGCAGCACCTTTACACCACGAAGCAGCTCAACGGTCTGGACACCGACAACATCCGCTACGATGATCCCTCCGCGCTCAAGACGAGGTTCGAGGATCTGAGCGGCGATGAACACGACGCGAAGGGCCTGGTGCTCCAGCATTTCGAGCGGATCCGCCAGGACCGCCAGTTCCAGCACCTCAGGCGCACGGCGGAGGAATACGGCGCGCTGCAGCCCAGCATGAACATCTTCCTCTACGGCCCTCCCGGGACCGGCAAAAGCGCCTTCCTCTCGGCCATGTGCCATTACATCCTCTCCAACGAGGAGGACAGCGTGGCCTTCATCCTTGAGCCCGACGCGTTCCGGGCCGATCTGGTCGGCATCGCGGAGAAGGTGATCAAGGAGGTCTTCTATGAGGCCGAGCAGTACAAGAACGCGATCGTGTGCGTCGACGAGATTGTCGGCCTCTGCCCCAACGAGGAGGGCAGAAAGGGGCCCGGCGCCCACGGCGGGGACACGCTGAACGTGTTCCTGCAGGCGATCGACGGCGTCCGCAAGAGCAAGGGCAACGTCATCGTGGTCGGCGCCACGAACTACCCCTGGGCCGTGGACAGCGCCGCCATCAGCCGCCTGCCCAACAAGTTCTATCTGGGTCTTCCGGACAGGAACGCGCTCGCCTCCTTCCTGATGGACCACGCGAGGCCGTTCATGGGCGTGGATGAAGCCGAGCAGCGGGAGATGGCGGACTACATCGCGTCCAAGCTGAAGAACGCTTCCTATCGCGAGATCAAGAACGTCGCGGCAGACCTTTACAACGAATCCGATTACAAGACCAAGCGGGCCAACGCGGACAATCACGAGGTCAAGGAGTTCATCCCCCTGACCCTGGACGAGGTCGAGCAGCTCGTGCTGAAGAACGTGGAGATCCACGCGAGCGAAGAGCAGCTTGCGCGCTATGAACTGTTCCGGCAAGGCAAGATCTGACAGAGAGGAGCCAGAGATATGACACAGACGAATGCGAGGACCGCCACCCACTGCCCCGAGTGTTTCTCCCCCGTCGAGATGGATTCCCGAAGCAGACTGGGGCACAGGGAAGGCACGGGCTACTGCCCCAGCTGCCGCAAGAACTGGGACGCCAGGAAACTGGTGGAGGCCGTGCAGTGCGCCGCCTGCAACCGGTGGGTGTCCGCCGAGGGCGTCACCGGCGACGAGATGACCTGCCCGAACTGCAAGACGCACCTGCAGGTCAGCGGCGAGAACACCATCGTCAAAGAGGACGAAGCCAACCTGCCCTATCGCTGCCCCGCCTGCCACAGCCCGGTGAGCTACAAGGAGAAGGGCGTATTCACCAAGGAAAAGATCGCCTACTGCGACAATAAGGCCTGCGCGAACTACGGCCGCACGCTGCAGCCCCATCAGCTGGTGCGGGAGGTGAAGTGCTGCTCCTGCTACCAGTGGATCAACGTCAACGAATTCCGCAAGGGCCGCGCCGACTGCCCCCACTGCGATAAGGCGCTGGTGCTGGAAGGCTCTTCCACGAAGCTCTATGTCGAGGACGTTCCGGTGAACGTGGAGCAGGTGCTGGGGGATGACTGGGTCATCTACCGCAGCCCGGAGCGCAAGTTCGGCTATCAGACCGCCGTGCCCATGATGCCGGGCTTCAACGCGGTGCTGGTGGAGGGGACCACCGCGAAGATCATCACCCCCGACGACCCCAAGCCCTTCGTGAAGCGCGACCAGACCCAGCCCATCTTCGCGGACCTGTACTATGTCCGCAGCCAGTTCAACAAGACCTTCCGGTACGGCACGCCCGAGCCCCTCGAGGTGCAGGACGCCTACGGCAACCTGGTGCAGATCAGGGCGGCCTCCGAGGTGGAGCACGGCGTGGATGACCCGCTGAAGCTCCTCTCCTGGTCCGGCCACCGTGAGATCAAGTCCGAGGACTTCGAGTCGGAAGGCCGCATCCTCCGCTCCACCACCGTCAACTGCTTCAGCCGCGCGATCCACAGTGCCGCGCAGCAGATCCTGCAGGCCGGCGAGAGCCTGACGGCCATGAAGCTGGCGGACAAGGCCCGGGGCATCATGAGCGAAATGCTCAGCGCCGAGACCGGCCTGTCCTGCCGCAGCCTCCGCATCGTCAACCTGACCCAGGAGAACATGGCGGACCTGCTGGCGGCCCGGGTGGAGCGCAGCATCCACTGGAGCACCGCCGATATCCAGGTGCATGAGCAGAACGAGCCCGCGCTGTGGGCTTCCATCCGGATCTCCGGCAGCGCCACCATCCGCGTCACGGACCGCGGGAAGCTGATGACGACCCCCCAGGGCGTCGAATGGAGCCGCAAGGACACGGCGGATGACGCGGCGGAGGCCTATCTGCGGCAGCGCATCGGCGAGCAGGTCTACGGCGTGTTCCAGGAGATCATCCAGGGCGTCATCGACGATACCGGCGTCAGCATCGACTACCTCGGGCACTTCTTCAGCCACATGCAGCGGGTGGCCGGGGACTATCTGAACGACCCCGAGTCCCTGCTGAAGAGCTTCGGCCTGCGGGCGGACAACGTGACGATCCAGTTGAAGCCGGAGGATATCAGGCCCAACGCGGCCCTCATCCGGCGCGGCCAGGTGGAGAAGCAGATCGCCACCACCGAGATGGACGAGAAACTCCGCAAGTACACCGACGGCGTGGAGCTCACCCGCCGCAAGGACGACAGCCAGAAACACATTGCCTTCAAGCGGATCGAAACGGACGAGCGCATCTCGGACATTGGCATGGACGACGAAGTGGCGCAGGCGGCCGACGACATCGCGAAGAAAAAGCACGAACGGCAGCTTGATGAGATCAAGAGGGGCGGCGAGATCGACAAGGCCCGGGACGCGGTGGAGGATGAACAGCGCGCGCACCGGCAGCAGATCGAGCTGGAGACCCTGGATCATGCATACCAGAAGTGGCTGAAGGTGCGCCGCGGCGAGACGGCCCAGCATGACGCCCTGCACGCCGACGAGCGCGGCGACACGGAGCACGCGCTGGAGCTCAAGCGGATGCGCGAGGAGGAACAGCGGCAGCAGGCCTTGGAGATGGAGCGCCTGCGGGCTGCCGTGGCCGACGTCCGGCGCGGTATCGAGGCCAGCGACATGGACCAGAAGCAGAAGCAGGAAGCCTACGAGTACCTGCAGCTGCTCAGCCATAAGCGGGACGATCAGGACCTGGCGGAGCGCAAGGCCCGGTTCGAGGCCGATATGGATCAGGCCGGCATCAAGGGCGCCATGGACGCCATGCAGGCCAGTCTGGACATGGTCTCGAAGGCCGCGGACGATCAGGCCCGCCGGGAGGAGAGCGCGCGCTATGCCGACTTTGCCCGGGATCTTCAGCTGAAGCAGGTCATGCTGACCCACGAGGCGGAGGTCCTGAAGCTGAAGATGGCCGCGGACCGGCAGCAGCAGGAGGCCGCCGAGCGCACCGCCCAGGCGGATGCCCGGCTGAAGGAAATGGAACTGCAGCTCAAGCATCTTGAGTCCATGGAGAGCATCGGCGTGAACCGTGCCGACGTGCAGGCCAGCGTGGACAAGATCCGCGCGATCTGCGAGGCCATGGCGCAGGAGTCTGTGGCCCGCGCCGAGCAGGTCAAGGCCGGCGCCGCCGCCGCGGAGAGCGAACGGGAATCCACCCAGACGCGCGCGGAGGCTCTGCTGAAGGAGCTCATGACCATCCAGAAGCAGCGCGAAGAGATGCAGATGCAGTTCCGCCGGGAGTTCGACGCCGGCCGCGCCGAGGTGGACAAGATCCTCGCCGAGCATGTGAGCGACGTGCCGGTCAGCGATGCCCTGGCGGACCTCAAGCGCCAGATGGATGAGATGTTGAAGAACCTGAACACCGCACGCCCCCCCGTGAGGCAGGACATCAACATCGTCACCGGCAATCCCGCGATGCGGAGGGCCAACGACGTGTGCCCCAACTGCGGCGCGAAGATCACCAACCGGTACGCCACCTACTGCATTTCCTGCGGGACACAGCTGAAGTGACGCCGGACTGAGCCGGAACCCTGCGGTCAGCGCTTCCCGTGGAGATGCGGGAAGCGCTGACCGCGCTTGAGTTATGCGGCGCATATCTGAGGGAGGGTCATTGCGGCCCGAAAACACCTCAGTGCGATCCCGACCGAAATACATACAAGGAGGAACGACCATGGCGGAGATCAGCGGCTGGAAGGTGGAAGCCCGGCGGGGGCCGCGGCCCATGCCGGCGGGCACCGAGGTGATGGATGGCTGGAAGGTGGTCCGCCCCCTGGGCGAGGGCGGCTTCGGCAGCGTGTACGAGGTCGAAAAGAGCGTTTTCGGCGTCACGAAATCCAGCGCCTTCAAGATCGTGCACATTCCCCAGCCCCGGGACATGGAAGCCGTCGAAAACGCGGAAGTCCGTTTTCAGCGGGTGGAGCGCGCCGTCCGTGAGATCGAGCTGATGGTGCAGATGTCCTCCAATCCGCATGTGGTGCGCGTTGAGGATTACGGCGTGGTGGAGTACAGGGACGAGGGCGTCTGGGAGATCCACATCCGCATGGAGAAGCTGACCTGCCTGCAGAGCGTCTGGGAAAAGCAGGGGCTCACGCTCCGGGAGATCTGCGAAATGGGCAGGCAGATGGCGGACCTGCTGCAGGCCTGCTGGGAACGCCGCATCATCCACCGCGACATCAAGCCCGCCAACATTTTCGTGGATGCGGACGGGAACTACAAGATGGGGGACTTCGGCATCGCTCGGGTGGTGGAGGGAAGCGCGGCGAGCACCATCGCCGGCACCTTCGGTTTCATGGCGCCGGAAGTCCTGCTCGGCATGCCGTATGACACCCGGGCCGACATCTATTCCCTGGGCCTGACGGTCTACTGCATGATCGCGGGCGGCTTCCCCGCGGGATGGAGCTTCGGGCAGCCGCTTCCGGACATCCCCGGCCTGCCTCCTGCGCTGACGGACATCCTGCGCAAGGCCGCCGCCGTGAACCCCGGCGATCGCTATGCCTGCGGCGCCGAATTCAGCGAGGCGCTGGCCGCGCTGCAGACGGATCCCCCGGTTTCCCCCGTGCGGCGCCCGGCCGCGGCTTCGCCGGTCACCACGGCGTCTCCCCGGTTCTCCCAGACGGTCCGCACCCCGCAGCTGCCCGTGGACCGGGTGGGCTACAGCCAGGACCAGGTCATGGCGTTCCTTCTGCGCCTGGCGGCGATGGCGGATTCCGGGCTCGACACCGCGGCCCTGCGGGAGATGATCGAGACCAGCGCCTTTGACGAGGTGACCCTCGGCTACGACAGCCAGGCGGTGGACGCCTTCCTGGACGAGCTGCTGGCCATGCTGGAAACGCCCGGTTCCGGCGCGGGATCGCCCTCCGGAACGGCCCTTTCCGGGACTCTGGGCAGGCACAGCACCGGCCGCATGTAACGCTTTCGCGCCGCCGGACAGGCATCGCATCCCCGGCATCCACGCACGGAAGGAGTTTCCCCATGACCGATTTTAACACCACAAGCTGGCAGATCGAACCCGCCCGCGGCCCGCGCCCTTTCCGTGCGGGCGATATCGTGATGGACAGCTGGGAGGTCGTGCGGCTGATCGGGGCGGGCAATGACGGCACGGAGTATGAGGTCCGCAAGAACCAGTTCGGGGTGGACACGCGCAGCGCCGTGAAGGTGATCCCCATCCCCCGCGATGCGTCCTATGTGAGCTTCCTGCGGTCCATGGGATCCAGCGACCGGGCTATCTCGG
>JAEEGL011918930.1_pt1 | contig 21083 bp, 8 predicted proteins | sample 9134231 | NCBI WGS metagenome assembly JAEEGL01 (sample SAMN16246548, study PRJNA631951) | gut metagenome | biome: gut microbiome; feature: rumen; material: fiber-attached | host: Bos | place: Iran: Karaj | collected 2018-10 | reverse complement strand
TGCCGCGTCGACGGGGACGAATGGGAGAACGAGCGTTACACCGTGCAGGACTCCGAGCTTCTGGTGAAGCTCGGACTCCTGGAGAGGCCTCTCGTCCCAGAGGACCCTCCGAAGAAGAAGGGGAGACCCAAAAGGAGTAAAGGCAAGCGTCCTCGCAAGTCCAGAACCACGAGGCGGAAAAACATGGATGAAGTCAACGAATCAACTTTCGACTGATTGCTGAATCTCGTCTTTTGTGAAAGTTAAGAATCACATGAAAAAGAATTGTAGGGGGTAATTGTGTCGGTAATTAGAGTTTATAACGTATAACACGATTCGTTTTCAGAGACGTTTTTCGTTCCGCTCAGCCGGGACGGAGAATACGAAAGAAACCGAGGCAAGGATATGAAGAAAGGGCATTCTATTCTTTTTGCAATCGCTGCCGTGATCGTCATGATCTGCTCACCGCTGGCCGCGGCCGGCTGGGGTACCGATGCCGATGCAGAGCTCATCGACACCGCTCCCCTGCCGGAGCCGAAGCAGTACATGTACGATCTGTGGACAGATGATAACAACGTGACGATAAAAAGCGTGAAGGCTTCAACAGACGGGTCTGAGCTGCTGGAGATCACCGGAGAGAAGACTTCCAAAGGTCTTATATCGGGATTCTGGGGCTTCGATTCGGATACGGGAATGGGGCCGTTCAATTCGTTCTATGCGGCGATAAACATCAGCGAAGGATCCGGATCGGATAACGGCGAAAGGCAGCTGAACCATAAAGTCGGAACCATAGCTTTCGTTCTGGATCCGTACGAACTGTCGACGACTCTTCGCGGAACGGCGCTGAAAGGAACGTATAACATCATGCTCGTAATCCCGACGGTATACTGGAAATCGGATTCGAACCACCTGTACCTGTCCAGTTCGCCGTCTTACAACGCGGGGGGATTCCGCGTGTCGGGGATGGTCGCTTACGCCCATTCTTTTGATGATGACAAGACGTTCACTAACGAGTTCCCGTATATCGGAATAGGGGTTTACGAGGCTGCGGTTATTGATGATAAACTTCTCTCGGTCGGCGGATCGACTCCGACGGCGCATAAAACCTGCGACGAATTCAAGGCTTACGCGAACAACGGAATCCCGGCTGACAACTCCGGCTACCAATTGTGGAACTTCTACCAGTGGACCCTGTACAAGATGATGTCGTACGCGGTCATGGGAACCAAGAACTCCCAGGAGATGATGGGCGACGGCCCTGTGCACAATTCCGCCGCCTCGGCGACCGGCCTGGCCGATTCCGCCGGCCCATATGCGCCTTCTACATCCGATTATTCCAAACTGTTCATAGAGAATTCTTGGGGATCTCTTTTTGAATTTATCGGCGACACAGCATTTTCGGAAGAAGTCTTGTATACCGGAAACACTCTCGGAGGAAAGAACCTGGGAGAACAGACTGCAGATTCGGTATCGCTGCCTGAATACGGATGGATCAGTGTGTCCAGTTCCGAGTCCGCATACTGGGACATTCCCGTTTCTTCGCAGTATTATCCCAATGATGGAGATCTGGATGCCCCGGGCGATTATGTCTGGTCGTCCTCCGACTGGCGTTCGCTCGGTGTGGGCGGCTGCTGGATCGACGGCAGCTTTGCGGGAGTGGCTTACACCTTCGGCAACCGCAGCCTTGGCTTTTCGGGCTTGAACTTCGGGGCCCGCCTGGCTTATGTGATGGCCGACGATGCGGCGGCCGATTTCGTCGAATCGGACGATATGACGTTCAAGATCTCCGGCGGAAAGGCGGCGCTCATCGGATACTCCGGTTCCGCAGCGGAGCTGGAGGTACCGGATCGCGTGAACGGCGCGCCCGTCACGGAGATAGCCGGCGAAGTGTTCAACGGATGCACTTCTCTTGAATCGATCACTATCCCGGATACCGCAGAGTCCGTCGGCGATAAAGTCTTTTACGGATGCTCCTCGCTGAAATCAGTATCCATAGGAAAATCGGTAGTGTCGATCGGTACCTCCGCATTCGAGGGGTGTTCCGCTCTCGAATCGATTGTGATACCTTCCTCTGCGGACAAAGTCGGGGAGTATGCATTCAAAGACTGCTATTCTCTGGAATCCGCCGAAGTTCTCGGAACCGCGACTCGCATCAATTTCGGGGCGTTCAATAATTGTGCTTCGCTGGAAGAGTTCGTCTATCCGGACGGCGCAACGTATACCGGAGACTCCGTCTTCTCCGGATGTACCTCCCTGTCGTCGGTGACGCTTCCTTCCGCCGCTACAAGCATAGGCGGCGGTCTGTTCAGCGGGTGCTCCTCACTGGAGTCGATAGTCATTCCCGACTCGGTCGTGATCATCAACAGCAATGCATTCAGGAACTGCATCTCTCTGGAGTCGGTGACGATCCCCGATTCCGTGAAGTACATATACGGCAGCGCGTTCGGCGGATGCTTTTCCCTGACTGAAGTCTGCATCGGAAAGTCCGCGGACTACATTCAGGACAATGCGTTCGACCAATGTCCGATAAAGACGCTTACTGTGGCGGCGGAGAGCGCGGGAACTGCCTTCGCGGGGATCGGGACACTGGAGTCCCTCGAGCTTCTGGCTACTGTGTCCTCTGTCGGGGACGGTGCCTTTGCGGGATGCACTGATCTTTCCACCATAATCATCCGCAATCCCGGCTTGACGGTAGGCAAAGACTCGTTCCCCGCCGGCTTCTACGACGGAGATGACCCGGCAGAAAGCGGAGATCTCTCCGGAGAATACTACTTAGATCCGCTGGGAAGGTACAACCGCGCCCTGTACACCGTAACTTTTGTTGCGAACGATGCCAGTTTCGGCAGCGTAAGTCCCGCGATAATAAAGAACATCAGGTACGGCGCCGAGATTGAGATTGACGGAGATACCATCAGCATAGGCGGAGTATCCGCTTCTGCCGTGCCTTCCGAAGGCGACGGGCACTATACCTACTCGTTCTTGAGCTGGGACACAGGAGATACATCGGTGACAGGCAGCATGAAGATAACCGCAGAGTTCGGGAGGACGGCAAACCGGTATACCGTAACGGTCGTCGCCCAGCCGGACGGATACGGTTCGGTTACGAAGACTTCCATCACCGCAGATTACGGCACTTCAGTGTCTGTCAAAGGAGACACCCTCACTGTCGGAAAGACCAAGTCCAAAGCCGTTCCCGCTCAGTCAACCGATCAGTGCGTCTATTCGTTCGAATCATGGTCGAACGTTCCGAAGACTGTCACCGGAGACGTTACAGTTTATGCGAACTTCGAATCCTCTGCGGCTCAGTACACCGTGACTGTTCTGCCCTCGCCGGAAGAATACGGATCTGTCACTGAAACGTCGTTCACCGTCGGCTACGGCACCCCTGTATCTGCCGAAGGCGATGTCCTTACTGTCGGAAAATCGGTATCGACAGCAGTTCCCGCAGAATCCGATGCCCAGTACACCTACTCTTTCGTTTCCTGGGAAGGAGTTTCCGAAACCGTTACCGAAAACATCACGATCTATGCGATTTTCGATAGATCAGTCAACCAGTACACCGTAACGGTTGTCGACCAGCCGGACGGATACGGATCTGTCACAAAGTCATCCGTAACCGCAGATTACGGTACTTCAATCTCCGCTAACGGAGACGCTCTGACCGTCGGAAAGACTGAATCTAAAGCCGTTCCGAGCGAGTCTGATGCCCAGTACACCTATTCCTTCGTCTCTTGGGAGGGTGTTCCCGAAACCGTTACCGGAAATGTTACGATCTATGCGAACTTCGAGAGAGCCGTTAACCAGTATGAGGTGAAGGTCGTTGCCCAGCCGGACGGATACGGTTCGGTTACGAAGACTTCCATCACCGCAGATTACGGCACTTCTGTGACAGTTAAAGGAGACACCCTCACTGTCGGAAAGACCAAATCCAAAGCCGTTCCGGCTCAGTCCACCGATCAGTGCGTATATTCGTTCGCATCATGGTCGAAAGTTCCTAAGAAGATCACCGGAGACATTACGGTTTATGCCAACTTCGAGTCGTCCGCAGTACAGTACACCGTGACTGTTCTGGCTTTGCCGGAGGAATACGGATCCGTTACTGTACAGTCTTTCTCTGTCGATTACGGCACTCCCGTGTCAGCCGAAGGCGATGTCCTTGCTGTCGGAAAATCGGTATCGACAGCAGTTCCCGCAGAATCCGATGCCCAGTACACCTATTCCTTCGTCTCTTGGGGGGGTGTTCCCGAAACCGTTACCGGAAATGTTACGATCTACGCGAACTTCGAGAGAATTGTCAACCGGTACACCGTGTCTGTAATCGCTCAGCCTGAAGGATACGGATCCGTCACCGTGTCTTCATTCACTGTTGATTACGGGACATCTATGTCTATTGAAAGCAATGTTCTGACCGTCGGCGATTCTGTGTCTACAGCAGTTCCTGCGGATTCTGATGCTCAGTACACATACTCTTTTGAGTCTTGGACAGACGTTCCCGAATCGGTCACCGGAGACACTGCGGTTTACGCAAACTTTGAGAGGACGGTAAACAAGTATACCGTAACGATCGCTGTTCAGCCAGACGGATACGGATCAGTCACGAAGACTTCCATAACAGCAGACTACGGCACTTCTGTGTCTGCCAAGGGAGATACTCTGACCGTCGGAAAGACCAAGTCGAAAGCGGTTCCCGCGGATTCCGATGATATGTACGACTATTCCTTTGTCTCTTGGGAGAATATTCCTAAGAAGGTCGCCGGAGACGTTACAGTCTATGCGAATTTCGAGAGAACCGTCAGCCAGTGTGAGGTGAAAGTCGTTGCTCAGCCCGACGGATACGGATCCGTTACCGTTTCGTCATTCACTGTTGAATACGGAACAAGTGCGTCCGCTGAAGACGATGTTCTGACTGTCGGCGATTACATTTCGACAGCTGTTCCTGCGGATTCTGATGCCCAGTACACGTACTCGTTCGTTTCCTGGGAGGGAGTTCCCGAAACCGTTACAGAAAATGTTACGATATATGCGGAGTTTGAGAGAATTGTCAACCAGTACGAAGTGAAAGTCGTTGCTCAGCCTGACGGATACGGATCTGTTACCGTTTCGTCATTTATTGTCGACTACGGCACTTCCATGTCAGCCGAAGGCGACGTCTTGACTGTCGGAAAGTCAGTATCGACAGCAGTTCCCGCAGATTCCGATGCTCAGTACAGCTATTCCTTCGAGTCTTGGACAGATGTGCCCGATACTGTGGCAGGAGATGTTACGATCTATGCCAACTTCGAGAGGGCAGTCAACCGGTACACGGTAATTGTCGTCGCCCAGCCTTCTGATTACGGTTCGGTTACGAAAACCTCCATAACAGCAGACTACGGCACTTCCGTGTCTGCCAAGGGAGACACTCTGACCGTCGGAAAGTCAAAATCCACGGCAGTTCCGGCTCAGTCTACCGACCAGTGCGTCTATTCGTTCGCATACTGGTCGAACGTTCCCAAGAAGGTCACAGGAGACATTACGGTTTACGCCAACTTCGAGTCGTCCGCAGTACAGTACACTGTGACTGTTCTGGCTTTGCCGGAGGAATACGGATCCGTTACCGTACCGTCTTTCTCCGTCGAATACGGAACAAGCGTGTCCGCTGATGGCGATGTCCTGACCGTCGGGGAATCGGTATCAACAGCAGTTCCCGCGGATTCCGATGCCCAGTATACCTATTCGTTCGTTTCCTGGGAGGGTGTTCCCGAAACCGTTGCCGGAAATGTTACGATCTATGCGAACTTCGAGAGAGCGGTAAATCAGTACACCGTATCTGTAATTGCCCAGCCTGAGGAATACGGATCCGTTACCGTTTCGTTATTCACTGTCGGCTACGGCACTTCCGTGTCAGTTGAGGATGATGTTCTGACTGTCGGCGATTCAGTTTCTGCAGCGGTCCCAGCAGATTCCGATGCCCAGTATACCTATTCGTTCGTTTCCTGGGAAGGAGTTCCCGAATCTGTCACTGAGGATATAACAGTCTATGCGGAATTTGAGAGGACCGTCAACCTTTACGAAGTGACCGTTCAGGTCCAGCCATCGGGGTACGGGACCGTAACTGTTCAGAGGTCGTCCGCGTTTCTGCGTATAGTGTTTCCGTCTCTGAACGATTCTCCGTCCGATGAGGGCTCGCCGGTGACGGTATCTGTTCCTTACGGTGCGAAATTCGAGATCGACGGGGACAGGCTCTCCGTTGCCGGAACAACCTTCACGGCGGTTCCGGCGGAGTCCGATGCACAGTATACTTACTCCTTCGACGGATGGTCCGGAGTGCCCGATTCCGTTACAGGGGAAGCCACCATACATGCGGAGTTCGGAAGAACTGTCAACATGTACACGATCGTTCTGATCGCCGGAGAGGGAGGTCTTGTGAACGGCAAAGAAAGGACTGAAATGAAGTGCGGATACGGCGATACCGTCACGGCCGCCGCAGTCCCGGACAGAGGATACAGGTTCTCGGAGTGGAGCGACTCTTGGAACAATGCTTCCAGGACGATAACCGTTGAATCGGATGCCGAATACACGGCTCTGTTCGAGGAGATAATCCTGAGCGTTGTTTGGAAGGACTGGGACGGAACCGTTCTTTTCTCTGATTCCGTCAAATACGGATCCGAACCGGTGTACGGAGGCCCGGAACCGAGCCGCACCGGATACGATTTCGTCGGATGGAATCCGGAAGTGTCAGAGATCTATTCGGATACGGTATACACAGCGGTTTACGGGATCATTATGGTCACCTACACATGGTTAGATTCGGACGGAACAGTCCTGTACACCGAGACTATCCCGTACGGGGAGAAGCCCGTTTACGGAGGACCGGTGCCGGTAAAGGAAGGATATGTCTTCAAGGGCTGGGACGAAACTGAACCGAATGTACTCGTCGCAGTTTTCGAGAAGGGCCTTCCCGTTCCGTTCGTGGACTTCAGGATAAAGCTCGGGTACGATCCTCTGCCTTTTGGCAGCGGAGTTCCCGAAAACTACAGAGCACACGACGAATACTGGACGCTTTCCGTCGACTTCGCCGGCAGCATACCTGATGGCTATTCCTGGCCGTACGGAGACGGCGCTTACCTCAAGGTGACGTTCTACTTCTGCAAGGACGGAAGCTCGGCATGGAAAGATGCGAGAGATGTGCCGGACATCATAGCGAAAACTGTCAACGTTCCCGTCTACGATGTTAACGGCATGCCGTTTGTGAACGATGTTCTGTGCACTCCGGATATGTGGCCCGATGAATCCGGAGCCGGCGTTTACCCCGTCTACGCGGAAGCGATCCTGCTTTACAGGCTCAACGTCTGCCCGGATACTGCGCACAACCCGTGCCAGACGCTCGGATGGGATTACGATTTCGCCGCTTTCGAGTACGCGGTCGAATATCTCGACGTATCCGGCGGCACTCCCGTGACAGACGGGGAAACCGGACAGCCTCTTCCGTACAGCTACGGATGGGCCGACTGGGGCGTTGTTGGTGACAGCGGATCCATAGCCCGCGGAACAGTCACCGTACCGGCCGCGCACAGCCATCCGGATTCCGGCGGGAATATCGTGGACGGCGTTCCCGGGAACGAGCTCCTGTCTCCGGAATTCCAGTCTCTGGATCCGGTAGAGACTCCGAAGGATGGTCCGCATGTGTACATGGGATTCGCAGACGCCGACAGCGCCCTGTCAGAGTACTTTACCGGCAAAGGCGTTTACGGAGCCGACGGAACCTATTCGTGGCCCAACTGGCCGGATTCCGGGAAGAGAGTCAAACCGAACTTCACCAAGGAAATGGCCGACGCTTACCTGTCCGCTCTGAATCCCGTTCAGGAATTCGATGGAACAGAATATGTCGGTTCCTACAATGAGATCGTGTTCCTCTACAGGGCAGAAACCTTTTCCGCTCCGTCCGGGAGCTGAAACAGTGTCCGGCCGTCCCCGTTCCGCAGAAAACGGTTCCGGGAGACGGCCTGCACGCCATTTTCCGTCCGGAATTTCAAAATCGGATAAGACAGAGCACAGAATGTTTTCCTGTATAGGCATGAACCGGAAGGGAAACCGTCAGAATCCTTCGAACACATAGCCAATCCTCGAATCCGTCACAACCGGCAAGGGCTTCATGATGAAATTCATCAAAGACGTACGGATGTATGAGAAAAGATTCAAAGCCAGTAATCGGGAGATAATATCGCAAAAAATAATTTGGACAGGACGGTATTTAAAATGTTTTATTCTATAAACAGTCCCGCTCGGAAAAGACGATTCTGTGCGTCCGTCGGAGGCGTGGAATGGCAGACAACCGGAAGGAGAGCGAGCGTGCAGAGCTGCATCGCACGATATGGAACATAGCGAACGATCTTCGCGGCAGCGTTGACGGTTGGGATTTCAAGCAGTACGTTCTTGGCATGCTGTCCTACAGTTACATATCGGAGGATCTGGCCAATTACATAGACGGCGGTGAGCACGATTCCGGAAACCCGAACTTCAGGTATGCGGACATCTCCGATGAGACGGCTGAGCAGATCAGGTCCTAGATTGATAATATTATCAAGGAGATTGAGGGATGATACGATGTCTGCTGTAGACGACAAACTCCTCATTTAGCCGATTCGATCAGCGAAAAAAGACCGTTCATTTATCAGAAAAAGCCTAATCTGTGTAGTGAATGGGTCTGATATGAAACTGGAAAACATCGTCTGTTCGGGTTCTTTCAACCAGAAGCTTGACCTGATCGCATTGTCTTCCAGCAGCGAATATATCGAATACGGTAAGAACCGCTACCCGGGCGCTTACATAAAATTCGACGGCCATTCGGTTACGATTTACCGCACAGGCAAGTACATTATGCCCGGGATGAAGTCCTTTAGGATGTTCAGCGGTCTTTCGAACGGATGAAGGAGATTCTTTCGCCGTACGCCGATATCTCTCTGTTTTCATATCCCGAAATCAGGAATATGGTTTGCTCGTCTAAGGCCCGGCATGAGATCAATCTCGGCAAACTGTACATCGAGCTGATTTCGAGAGACATGGATGCTGTCTACGAACCCGAGGGCTTCCCGGGGCTGATTCTGAAGACTCACGACTGCACATACAACGTTTTTTCTTCCGGAAAATTCCTCATTCTGGGGTGTACAAGCGAAACTCAGGCAGAGACAGCCGAACGTTTTTTCCTCGATTTAGTCGAAGAGGGGCAGCCGTGAATAAATGAATTTGTTCCGGATCCGGCGTTATGCCGACGGTTCATACAAGTTTGGAGAACATATTAGGGGCTTTTGGGAGTCTTGTATGTTTCAACAGTTCGATCCCGGCGCTGCAGTTCTTCTCTACGGATCTGATTCTATTCCTCTGAGGCCTCCGACGTAAAGATTGTCTGTCCTCTGACGGTAAGCAGACTGAAAACGAACCGGCAATCATTCAGTTTCCTGGTAACAAACTTTCATATTCATATCATCTGTGGAACTCACTTGTCAATATACGAAACGGCACAGGATCGGACTTCTTACGAAGTGACTGTTATAAACTTCCGCGCCGATGCATTTTCCATGATGTCCGGATTCAGCGGGGGATCCCGTCTGGGAAAATCGCTTCTTATAGTACTGGTCGCCGTCGTTCTGATCGCTCTCGCCATAGGCGTTGCCGTTCAGGCGGACGAGTGCGATGGATCGCGGAAGAAACCGTGCGGAGAGAATGTCTATTATTCGGAGGAAATAACGGGAGAAATAAAAATCGGCGGCATCGGCGTTATATATGATTCTTTTTTTACCGGTTCCAACTGCACAAAGGTCACTATCACTGGAATGGTGACGATCGGGAAGAATGAGTTCAAAGGGTGTACCTCGCTTCTCTCAGTTTCTGCTCTTAATTCCGTTGTAATCAAAGAATCTGCGTTCGAAGGGTGCAGCTCCTTGGAGAGTGTCACTCTTACCAATACTGAATCCGTGGGAGACTTTGCGTTCGCGGGCTGCACCTCTCTGTCCTCGATTACCATACCGGCTTCTGTGACTTCAATCGGAGTTAGAGCGTTCGACGGCATTCAGTTCTATGCGCCTCCCAGTTTCGAACCTCTTTCCCAGGACGCTGAGTCGCTGAAGGGATACGAGTACAGAGGCGGTAACGGGTCGCTGTACCGTTACGGAGAAGCGCCGGCCTCCCTCCCGCCCGCTGAGAAAATTGACAGAACCCCTGTAATCGCAGCTGCAGCGGTTCTCGCCGTTATGGCTGCAGCGATGACAGCCTCCTTCATGCTCAAAAGGAAACCGTGAGACATCTGGCCGGAACACGGACGGATCGTTTCTCCCCGCTTCCGGCGCCGTCCTCTACCAGACGGATCCGGACTTCGACGATGTCTCCCCTCTCCGCCCCGATTTCCCTCAGCACGGAGGTACAGGCAAATCCCAGCGAGTTCCCCATCGCGCTCACCTTCATCCTGCTCCACTGCTCTCCGTCATTCTTTTCCGGCGCGGTGCCGCTTAGTCGAGACGGTTCATATCTTGTTCCCGGCAGTTATCTATCTATGACCAACATTATAGTGTCGGAAGAAAACCCAAACTGCCTGTTCATAAGGATATACATGCCATCAGAGTTCGAGCCGTGTTCCGTGAACCTGCTCATAGACATGGAAAGACCCCGGATATCCAGGTTCCGGCGTTCCATAGATCAGTACCTTGTCGCAAGGAATAATCGAAGACGGAAAGAAAGAAGAGGACAGCATCCCTGAAAACGTTTCACTCTAATCCCGACGGTCTCCGCGCCGGGGGAGATCCTTTGTATGGAGCCGATTCCGTTGAGGGCGGACGACTTGGCATTGTGGCCTTCTCTGATAACTGTGATCTCATCGTATGCGGTCTTTGGATCCGAACTATCCTGCTTTGTAGACGTAGAATTCGTATCTGGGTTTCTTCAATGATTTGAATCCTCTAAGGCTTATGATTATCGATCCCGGCGTCACCAGTTTTTCTCTCGGACCTGATTCTATTCCTCTGAGGTCTCCGGCGTGCAGATTGCCTGCCAGCTGCAAAAAACAGACTAGAAACGAACCGGTAATTTCGACTTTCTGATAACGGGCATTCTTATGCGTAATCTGTAGAACCCACTTGTCGATATACGGGACGGCACGGAATCGGATCCCTTACGAAGTGACTGTTATAAACTTCCGCGCCGATGCATTTTCCATGATGTCCGGATTCAGCAGGAAACCCCGTCTGGGAGAATCGCTTCTTTTGGTTCTGGCCGCTGCGGTTATGATTGCTCTCGCCGTAGGCGCTGCCGTTCAGGCGGACGAGTGCGATGGATTGCAGGAGAAACCGTGCGGAGACGGTGTGTATTACTCAGATAGTGCAGTGAGAAACATATACATCAGTGGCAACGGCACCATAAAGGATTATTTCTTTGCTGAAACCGACTGCAAACATGTCATTATCTCTGACAAGGTGACAATCGGGGCGAGTGCGTTCGAAGGATGCACCTCGCTTCGTTCAGTTGAGGCTCCTTTTTCTGTTACGATCAAAGAATCCGCATTCGCCAGGTGCAGCTCCTTGGAGAAAGTCGTCTTTAACAATGCTGAGTCCGTGGGAACCTTTGCGTTTGCAGGCTGTACATCATTAACTAAAATCGATCTTCCCTCGGCCGTTACAGTGGGAGACAATGCGTTCTTAGGCTGCTCCTCTCTAAAATCCGTCAGCATACCGTCCGCCGTATCCATCGAATTCGATGCGTTCGTAGGCTGCATCTCTCTGTCCTCGATTACCATACCGGCTTCCGTGACCTCGATCGGAAATGGCGCTTTTTCTGACGTTCAGTTCTATGCGCCCCCCAGCTCAGAACCTCTTGCCAAGAACGCGGAGTCGCTGAGAGGATATGAATACAGAGGATCGAACGGGTCGCTGTACCGTTACGGGGAAGTACCGGCCTCCTTCCCGCCAGCTGAGGAAACTGACAGGACTCCCGTAATCGCCGCCGCAGCGGTTCTCGCCGCCATGGCCGCGGCGATGACGGCCTCCTTCGTGCTCAAGAGGAAACCGTGAGCCTGAAGTCCGGCCGGAACACGGACAATCGCTCTTCTTCTCTGCCGGCGCCATCCTTTACCAGACGGATCCGGACTTCGACGATGTCTCCCCTTTCCGCCCCGATTTCCTTCAGAACGGAGGTGCAGGCGAATCCCAGAGAGTTTCCGATTGCGCTCACTTTCATCCTGCTCCACTGTTCCCCGTCATTCTTTTCCGGTACGGTGCCGTCGATGATGGCGCAGGCGAGGCGCTAGCTGACCGACTCTTCCATATCGGAAAGTACGGGGACGTAGAATCCGTTTCCCGTCGGGAGAATATCGTGTTTCCTGTACCGGTAACTTCTCATAAACCGAAATTCTGCGCATGATATAGAAAATGGCAGGGGGTTTCCCCGCCTGCCTAAATGGTTTGCTCACTCGAACAGGTACCAGATGACGAGCGGGTCGTCGACATCGTCGTGGACGTTGAGTCCGCCGTCGATAACGACTTCGACTGCGTCGTAGGCGCCGTTCTTGGGGAGCTGGTTCACCTTGTAGGTGTAGCCGTGGTAGGTTCCGGTCTGTCCGGCCTTGATAAAGGTTCCGTTAGCGTGGTTGCCGGTAACGTCATCGGTTATCAGGATCTGGATAGTCTTTCCGGCGTCAGCCTCGGACTTAGCCTGAACGGTAGCGGTGTGCTTCTCGCCGTAGGGTTCAGGAGTCTCATAGGGCTGGTTCGGAACAGGGTTGTCCTGTCTGTGGAACTGCACGAATGCTCCCTTCTGAGAGAACTCGAAGACGAGAACAGTCCTTGCACTGTTGATGGTAAAAGTTATGGTTCCGGTGTCAGCGGCCTTGTCGGGGCTGCCAGCGGGCTCCTCGATGTATCCCTTTATGAGGGAGTACTTGGAGGCCATTGTTGCATCGAACTTGGGGTTGTCAAGGTAGTTGTAGGTGAAGTCTTCACCGAACTCTCCCTGAGAGTTAACCCTGATGTCAACTCCGTCCTTGAGGATGGGTGCTCCGTTGCACATGTACTTGACGACAACAGAGTAGGGGATCGCAGTAGGCGCGAAGTGGGCAGTGACGGTCCAGTCGGAAGTGATGGTGACGTCTCCCTCGGTGTAGTTGATGAATGCGTAGGTGTAGCTGTAGTCAGCAGGTGCTGCCTTGGCGATTACCTTCTGCACTCCATCGGCATACAGAATTCCGTTAGCGTTGTCAGTGGAAAGCTTGGTGCCGTAATAGACATCGAAATACTCCACGTCTTTGTCGTTAACAGTTCCCTTCTGTCCTTCGGTTACAACTGTAACTCTGTACTGCTTAAGCGTCTTGTGGAACATTACTTCGACTACAGTGTAGCCTTCGGTAGTGTATCCGCTGGACTTTCCTTCGGGACTTACAATCCTGATTCCGTCGTAGTAATACGTGTACTGCAGAGTATCATCGTTCTTGACTGCGTTGATGGTGTTGTCGCCGATCTTCAGAACGCTTCCGGTCCAAGAGATAACGGTACCGTAATCGACGTTGAAAGTCAACTCATCAACATTGACATCGTTGAGTCCTCCGCAGTCAGCTTCCTTGGTATAAACTCTGACTCCGTAGGGAATCTTCTCACGGTCGAATATAGCCTTTATGACTATTCCGTTTCCGTTAACGGTCGCGGGAGCATCTTCCCAAACGTTGGTGAAGAAGTATTTCCACTCATCGGTGGCATCAGCAGGAATTGCCTTGATACTGGTTCCGACAGTCAGAGTGTTACCGCTGTAGGTTATGGGAGTTCCGTACTTGACATCCTTGAAGACGTAAGTGTCTGCTCCGTTAACGAATCCCCATCCGGTAGGCTGGGCAATGACGGTAACATCATAGTACTGATCGGGCCTGGTGAACTTGGCGTAGATGATGTTCTCTCCGTCGGTAACGGTGGTAGTTCCCCAGTATTTGTCGAATCCGTATTTGTACTGGACGTCATCAGAGTCGGGTACTGCAGTGACGTTAGCAGTAGATGACATGCCATCCCTGGCAAAAGTGAAGACAGAGTTCTCAACATCGGTCCATGTGATTGAAGAGTTGTATGCGTAGTTCCCGAGGAAATACTTGTCACTTTCATCGACACCGTTAACGGTTCCCCAGGGAGTGGAAGGATCTACAGTTACGTAAACAGGGTAATAGTTGATAGATCTCTCGAAGTGGGCATAAATGATCTCTCCGTCTTTGGTAACGGGCTGGTCAAGATATCCGTCGAAGTACATGAAAGTGTACGAGTACTCAGGAGTGTCATCGAATGCTTTCGCAACAGACTTCACAACATCGTAGAGCATAACATTTCCAGTCTTTTCGTCGACGGTGGTGCCGGTGACGACATCGTTGTATCCGACGGTGAACTCGTGGACACTGACGGTTCCGTAGCAGTCGACGGGGTCGACCTCAACGTACACAGTGTACTCGGCGGGCTCGTAGTAGGAGATAATCTCGTTGTAGGCTCCGATGAAGAGCTCCTCGATTCCGTCGAATATGTCAACGGGATTGAGTGTTTCGAGATAATCCAGATACATGGCTTCGGTAACCGCCGGTTTGCTTCCGTAATCGGGCCAGTTGGGCCAGGAGTAGCTGCCGCTCATGTCGTACACGCCTTTTCCGGTCTTGTAAGCGGACATGAATCCGTCGAAGCTGAGATCCATGCACTCGTACGGAGCCGAAGAGGGAGTCTCGATCGGAGTCAGAGACTTGTACATTCCGTGTTCGATGACGTTTTCGAATCCGCCGCCGATCACGCTGTCGGTGCAGAGTTCGTATCCGGGAATTCCGTCGAACACATACTTGTCGTACCATTCGCTCGTTTCCGGATCGTAGCCGGCGTTATAGCTGTGGTACTTTGCGGGAACGGTGACCCAGTTGCGGACCATCGTTCCATCGTCGGATGCGATTCCCCAGTCGGCCCATCCGTAGTTGTACTGGACAACCTGGTTCGTGTCTTTGTCGATAACAGGAGAATATCCGGTAATCGCGCCGTTCTCGTACACGGGCTTGCTGCAGTCCTCATATTTGACGACATACTCGAAAGCGGCGTAGTCGTTGGCCCATCCGAGCTCCTGGCACTTGTTGGACGGGGTCTTGTCGCAGGTAGGGAGCTTGTAGAGGAGCCTCGCCTCCGCATATACGGGATACACGCTGACTCCGTCCTCGGTAGGCCAGAGGTCGGGCGTGCAGAGAACGTCGTTGATGTACGGCATTCCGTCGATCTCGAAAACAGGCACGTTGACGGATTTCGCGATGATATCGGGTACTCCGTACCAGCTGTTGCTCCAGTCGAAGGTGCTGCCGCTGTTGAAAGCGGTTCCCTCCTTGTAGAAGAAGAAGGTGACCTTCAGGTAGGCATCGTTTCCGTATGGCCAGTAGTAAGTCTTGCCCTCGCCGTTGGTGCTGCCTATCGCGCTGACGGTGAAGTCCGCGGAAAGGGTCCAGTACTTGTCATGCCAGTCGTATTCCTCTGGAATATCTCCGTAAGTACGGGGATCGGACATGTCGTACTCGGGATGGGAAGCGGGATCTCCGGTCCTGTAGTTCAGAGCCTTGTATCCGAGCTGTATCTCGAAGTCCACGAACGGAACCGGGATTCCGCCCTGCTGATCCTTCTGGAACATCGGAATCAGAACTACGCTTCCGTCCTCGAGGATCGTCACCTTCCATCCGACGAAGATGTATCCGTCTTTCGTCGGTTCCGGGCCCTGATACTCGGGAATCTCTCCGGGAAGTCCTTCGGCTTCGTACAGGATGTTTCCGTCCTCGTCGTACCAGATGTAAGTAACAGTTTTCTGATCGGCAGCGAACATGGCGGTGACCGTTGAACTGGCGGTGACCGTCGTTTCCGGGATGTTCCATCCGACGAAGCGGTAGGTGTAATACTCATCTGCCGGCGCGGCAGCGGCAACGGACGTCTGTCCCGCAACGGTAAGCGTCGATCCGCTCGCGGATATCGTGTCGCCGTAACTGACGGCAAACGAACTGACGGAAACGGTTCCGTATCCCGCGGGGGAAACGATGACGCTGACGGTGAGGCCTTTAGGAGCATACTGGGCGGTGAACTCGTAGTTTCCGGTGGCTTCCCATCCGATGAAGTCGTATCCGTCTCTGGTAGGTTCTTCACCTCCGTATTCCGCGGGCTCTCCGTAACCGACGGTCTCTGTGTACAGGACAGTTCCGTCCCAGTCGTACCAGGTGTACGTTACGGTGTTGTGGATTCCGACGAAGACCGCTGTCACTTCAGAGTCTCCGGTGACCGAGACCTCGGGAATGTCCCATTTGATGAACATGTACATCCAGCCTGCGCTTGCCTCATTCGGAGTTGCGATGCACTGCTGCCCGGCAACGGTCAGAACGTTCATGCTCGTTGTGATAGCGTCCCCGTAGTGGACGGTTAACGAATCTGCCGAAACGGTTCCGGGACCGTCTGCGGTGAACGTGACGGCGTAGTCTATGGCGCTGTACTGGGCAGTGAACTCGTAGTCTCCGGTCGCAGACCATCCGATGAAGTCGTATCCGGTTCTGGACGGTTCCTTTCCTCCGTACTCGGGAACTTTTCCGTCAGAACTGGCCGCCTGATAGAGAACAGTTCCGTCCCAGTCATACCAGGTGTACGTGACTGAAGTCGGCAGGAACACCGCCGTAACGGTGGAATTTCCGGTAACGGTGTATTCGGGTATTATCCAAGACTGGAATGCGTAATCGTCTCCGGCAGTGGGAACGCAGGGCTGATCCGCAACGAACAGGACTCCGTTCTGGGCCGCGCGGATCTCGTCTCCGTAATGGACGGTGAACGAGTCGACGGATACGGTTCCAACGCCGCTTACATCGACGTTCACGGTGTAGTCGATGAACTCGTACTGGGCGGTGTACTCGTTTTTGGCAGTGTATTCCCATCCGATGAAAGTGCATCCGTCTCTGGAAGGCTCTTCTCCTTTGTAAACGGGAGTCTCTCCGGCGGGAACATCCTCCTGATACAGGACAGTTCCGTTCCAGTCGAGCCACGTCACGGTTCTGGATTCCGATACGAAGTATGCTGTGTATTCTGTATCGGAAGCAACAACGATGGTCCTGGCCGCTCCTTCCGTTCCGTTATCGCTCCACCTGTCGAACAGGTAGTTCTCGTCGGGAACCGCGGTGGCGTATACCGTGTCTCCGTACCAGACTGTGAATTTCTCATACTTCACGGTCGTATCAACCGTGTCGCCGATGACGACGTGAACAGATCCCCCGTCCCCGGCGCTGAGAGTGATGCTGCATTTCTTCTTGGTGAAGGTTGCCGTCAGCTCCTTGTCGGTGTCCATAAATATTGACTGCTCAGAGTCCTTGCTCTCGTTGTCCCACTTGACGAAAGAGTATCCCTCGTCGGGAACCGCAGAGAAGACAGCGGTTTCGCCGTAAGGAATTTCAGTCATCATAGTCATGTTGTACGTCTTTCCGTCGTAAAGGACGGATCCGCCCTCGCCGGCATGGAGTATGAGACGGCAGGTAAGGGGCACGTAGTTGACATAGATGTTAACGGTAGGAACGAGGAGCGAAGGCAGCTCGTCTATGTTTTCGATGTCGGCGAGGGCGCTAACGAGAACCGCCTGGTTGTCGGCATCGAAGGTGTAGTACTGCGGATCGACGACAGTTCCGGACGCTACGATGCTCTGAATGCTCGAAGCGCGGAAGCCGTCGCGGGAAACGTCGAAGGAATAATCGGTCAGGGCTATGCTGTACTGGCCGCTTCTGATCGTTTCCTTGGTATCGTAGTCGACTACGTTGACAGTCACCAGCGGAGCGACGAATGCGACCAAAGTAAGACTGTCTCCCCCGTACACCCACTTTCCGCCGTTCACGTAGCTGTTTCCGTTGGCAAGGGTTCCGTCAGGGTAGATCACGGGCACTATATTGGTTATGCCGGAGACGATTTCAGGCGCTGCGGCCCTCATGGTAACGATCCGCTCTCCATAGTACAGTACTTCGAATCCTTCCATAACGCTGACCTGAGTTTCGATCGTAGCAGACTCAGCTCCGTACGCGACATAGGCCAGACCGTCGGCAAGACCGAGAGATCCTTTGTCAAGGGTCACAGAACAGGACACAACGTCCCACTGGGCATAGAGATTCACCACGGCTCCGTCCACCTTGGTCAGGTTGCCGGGTTTCTGGTTGTCCTGATAAGTGGTTCCGCTTCCGTCCCTCTCGGTGTTCCAGGAACTGAACACGAATCCTTCGTTCTTGAACTGGTTCTTCATAAGTCTCTGAGCCTTTCCGTAAACGAACTGCTGATCGGCGGTTTCCTCCGGATCGGTGTTGGAATAGAATCTCACCGTGTATTTCACGGGGACCCACTGGGCGTAGAGCGTGGCGTCTCCCAGATCGGTCACGGTTGCGCCGTCCGTGTAGTACTTTCCGCTTCCGTCCTTCTCAGTGTTCCAGGAACTGAACAGGTATCCGACTTTAGAGAACTGGTTCTTTTCCAGGACGGTGGACCTGAAGTAGACTGACGTCTGATTTTCCATGCTTCCGCGGCCGCCGTTGGAATCGAAAACGATGGTATAGGATGCGGCTTCCCACTCAGCTACGAAATCCATATTGAATGCAGGCATCGTCGGGGGAATTTCGGTAAGCTTGCCGTTGTAGAGCCATCCCATGAAAGTGTATTTGGGATACACGGGATCCGCCGGGGCCTTCACTTCGGCTCCGTAGTCCAGAACTATATCGTCGATCTTGGATATTCCGGTGTTGGAGAACGTGAAAGTGTGCTGTTCGATGCTCCATTTTGCGTAAAGCGTCACTGTATCGCCGACGGACTTGGCGATATCCTGAACTACCTCTCCGTCGGAATACATGACATCTCCGTCAGGCTGGACGGCCCATCCGGCAAATGAATAGCCGTTTCTGGAGTAATCGTTGGAGTTGAGGCCCTTCTCGACTCCGAACGTGAATACCTGATCGGACATCGATCCGTCGACGTCGTCCGCATTGGGATCGTAGGTTACGGTGTACTGACCCTCGCTCCAGTTGGCGGTGAGTGTCGCCGTTGCGTTGGAGTCGTAAGAAAGGTTTCTGAACCAGTACTCGCTCTCTCCCGCTCCGTAGAGTCCCCCGGAGGTCATCCAGGAATAAGGACCTTCTTGGATCTTCGCGCACTCGGCCTCATCTATGGCATTACCGGAGAGAGACCAGCCCACGAACAGCTTCCCGTACTGAGACGGAGCATCCAGTTTGAACTCGCTGCCGAAAGTTATCACAGTGAAAGTCATTGATGTGCCGTCATCGATGCAGACAGGGTAAGCGATGGGGTTCCACCTGGAAGTCATCACGACACTGCCGCCGACTTCCGAGGACAGCGCGGTGACGTAAGTCCCGTCCTTGCAGTAGAATGACTTGTCCTCCTCGATAGGCCTGTCCACAGTCTTCTCGGAATCTCCGTACATGGCGGTATCGAAATCCGCATCGCCGGTCAGGCGCCATCCCTTGAAGATGTACCCTCTCTTGGAAGGCGTGTCCACCTTGTAGATGTCTTCCGTGGACAGTTCAACCGGTGTCCCTTTGTCGACGATAAGTGTGTACTTGGGGGTCCACTCGGCGTAGAGATCGTATATTTCTATGTCTCCTATCCAGGTGTATCCGTCAAAGTACAAGTACTCCCCCTCGGGGAAGTATGCCCATCCGCCGGAGGCCGCGATGATCTGATTGTCCTGCTCATCGAAGTATCCGTCGAACCTCGCCTGGCTGCTCCAAACTCCCATCTTGGTGAGATCGAAATAGGGGAAGTCTTTGCCGTAGATTGCTTCCAGTTCGATGTCGTCAATCACGCCGCCGTTGTGGAGGAGCACCCTGGTCTTGTGGGGATTCCAGACAGCGGTCAGGGTAACTGCAGAATTTTCGTTGACCCAAAATCCGTCGGAATCAGTGTATCCCTCTATGTCCGATTTGAAGCCGGGAGCAGCGGTGGAATCGGCTACGGGGATCACGACTTCTCCTTTGTTGTTGGCAAATCCGGCAAAGTCATACCCGTCGCGCGAAGGCTGGGAGTATGTGCCGGGAAGAGGATTTCCGGGGGAAACTTTGAATCCGGTGCATTCGCTGCTTCCGCCCTTGAGATCCAGGGCCACCTGAGTGTAGGCGGTAGGCTTGGCGACCACAGTGAACGCAGAGCTCTTCTCCACAGGAGTGAAAACGTCTCCGCTGACGCTGAATCCCTGGGCGTAGTACAGGCCGAGATCGTCGTCGAAGGAAACAGTCATAGGCTCCCCGAAGGGCACGGTTGCGTACCTGGTGTATGCGACATTTCCGACCTGGGCGGTGACGCCGGTTCCGAGAACCACGTAGGCCCCGTCCCAGTGGGCGTAAAGGTGAAGAATGTAAGTTCCCTGAGCAAAGTCGGAGAATTTCGCGTCCGGAGACACGAACTGTCCGTCGTCGGTGAACCATCCGGCGAAGGAGTTCTGGGAATTGTATATGATCCCGGCGTCTCCGATCTCGTCCTCGACGACTTTCCTGATCTCCACACCGGTGCCGTCATTCATGTGGAAGACCACGGTGCGGAGAGACGGCACCTGAACGAACTGATCTCTCTCCAGTTCCTCCACATTCGTGCGTCCGTACACCTTTCCGTCGGCGTCGGAAATATAATCGTAGACCCCCACAAGTTCATCGTATTTGTTGATCGCAGAGATCAGAGGAGTGGAACCGGACAGGTAAAGAACAGCCAATCCGGCAGAGTCAGACCGGAGATGCGCTATAACACCGTCCTTGGCGATCTCGGTACCGGTCTCGATGATCACCGCAGTGTTGAAGTAAGGAAGACTCACCGACTCTACGGGAGCCGAATCCGGAACCATTACGGATTTCGTATCGGCTTCTACGCGGATAATCTTGATCGTCGAGGGCAACTTAACCAGGCCCTGAGTGTTAAGGCTGTCTCCGGTTATCAGTTCGAAGCCTTCCGGAAGGACTATGGAGCCGACATAATCATTATGGAACACATCGTCGGCGATCTCGGTGATGAGATACCGTCCTTTGGACGGATCGTTCACGAACTCGACTTCCTGGATAAGACTGCGGGCATTGAAAGCAACATTGCCATTGGAAT